>JGI24891J29808_1000179_pt1 | contig 71774 bp, 67 predicted proteins | sample FreactcultuFSWF8_FD_29808 | JGI IMG/M metagenome (IMG submission 29808)
GGCTGCTGTGTTCCGAATTGTGTTACTCAGTCGCTACCAAGCACTACCCTACAGACGTTGGTTCGAATCCTAGACCGGGCAAATCTTCTTTCTTTTTGCACTATCGACATCCATTTTCCTCCCTGCTGTGCTGTCGTACTTTTGGCATCTCTTCTGGATACCGACGGAGTCATCACTCGCTGAAGTGAAAGTCACTGGTATAATAGACGGAACTCTCACTTTAGTTTGCTCGGATCTCTTTCGAAGTCTCCCTATCACTTTCTCGCCGTCATCCCTCTCTGCCTCTTTTCTTCACACCGACCGATTGTCCGGTCAGATCAACAGAAGTCCAGCGTAGTCATAGTCGAGCTCAAGTTGTTCTTCATCCCTCGCCCAACCAACTGCGTTCCAAGCTCAGTCTCGAATTGGCCACTGAGTAACCTGGTACATGTTGTTTTTACGGGGGTTGCTCTCCTTGTTTATTGACCAACGAAGGTTTTTCCAATGAACGAGGTCTGTCGCGTCCTCGGAACGGAAAACGTCTTCACGAGAACTAAGCTTCCAGGAGCCGACTCCAGGGACACCCGAAAGATTTTCGTTGAGATAGATCAGAGCGTCGATGTCAGAGTGCTTGTCTGCGTCATGACGGCGTTGGTCTTCTTGGAAGACACTATGGCAATCGTAAGAAGGATCTGTAAAAGCAATAACCTTGACTTGACTGCAATAACCAAGTAGCTCTGCATGTCTCTTGAGCGTGTTGAAGTATGCATCGACCAGAGTTCGGCATTGTTCGAGATTTTCCTCACGATTGGCTTCGGCTGATTGTCGTGGAAGGTACAGAGCTCGGTTTCCAGGATAGCCGATGCACTTCAAAGTTTGTAAGTGCTTGAGCTTTGCAAGAATGCGCATCCATTCCATGGACTGAATGTAGAGAGACATGGGGCAGATCTCGATGCGCTGGTGATAGAAGAGTGGAATGCCGAGCTGACGAAGATTCGGACAGGTATCACATAGCTCCTCAAGCTTCGTGGACGAGATATGTCCTTGTTGCTCTCCAGAGAAGCATGACAGCACGGACTGTAAATCAAGGTACTCCAAAGTTGAAGCATGGCCAAGTAACCAGCTGATTTCAATGGGAAAATGGCATGTGGCGCCATAATTCGCGTAGATGCATAGCTTACGCAGTCCGGAGAACGACTGCAAAAATGTTCCCAATTGGACTCTCATGCCATCGTCGATATGGTGGCGAGTCCAGCCGAGGAACCTGGGGTTGATGGCAAAGATGAACAACTCCTGCAAGCTAATCACGGATCCGGATGTCTGCAGGGTCTGTAATGCAGCGATGATGTCTTCTGTGTCTTCGCAATCAACCAATCGTAGCGATCGAAGAGCTACTAGATTACTGAACAAAGGCAACTGTTTCCAGTCATCTGGTAACTGTACATGGTACAACTCTAGCTTAGTGATCGTTGATGGACAGAAGCTGAGACTGGACATTCCAGTCCAGAACAAATTCCAGCCAGTGTCCTTCACACGGGGATGATGCGAGTGATCAATAGTGAGGCATTCCAACTTTGCATTGGTAGAGATGAGATGGGCAAGATTGCGACCATCAGCGAGGTCCAAGCTGTGAGCCTGCAGTTCACACCATGGAAAGTGCAGGGATTTGAGGTTAGTTGGCTTGAGACGATCGGCTACGCTAGCTGACCAAGGCTTATGACGGTCCAGATGGAGATGTTCGAGACAGGTCTGATGGCGCATCAACAGTCTGACCGCGGTGTTGGAGAAATACTTGTGGGCTGAAAACGACAGGAGGCCATCAGGGGGAATGGATCTCAGCATCTTGTGTATCATGAGTTGAAATGGATACGCTGGGTCTCCAGACTTTTCATCGGTCACGTCATGTATCATGTGGTAAAATCGGTACGCTCGGTCTCCAGACTTTCTGTCAGTCTCCTCGAATCGCTGAGTTCCATCTTCAGGATGCCAACGCGAGACTTTTCTGAGCATTGAAGTTTGGGGCAACAACTCAAGGTGGCGGATGTGTCTCAGCCCTTTGTTGTCCGGAGAGCAGAAATTGTAGATCGTCTCCTGTTCTCCAGCACTGAATCGAACCCGAACATTGTGGTAGAGATGGTGGAGACCACCGTTGTAAGCGTCGCGACGCGTTAGCATCCAGCTCCGGAGATTCGAGGGTCGTCGGATCTGTAGAGGCGTTAGTAATGAGCTATGTTGACTTAAGTTCGTCAAACTGACATGCGAGGCAATCAGATAGCAGACATCTTCTGGAAGCTGGACATGGATGTCAACCCTGCCGTCCTGGGTAGACATTGTCAAGCTGGTAGTGGATTGAGGATGTTGTCAAAAGTAAAGTGAGGGACAGTCGATAGATAATATAGGTGTTGAGTTGCCTGGAATTGGCGCTTTCGTGAATGCCAGAATTGATCATGAGTCGCCCAGAAGCTTCTTGACACCAAGGTCTTTGTTCTGTATGTTTGTCCTGCGGTGTCTGTGAATATGAGACAATGCGACACTGGTCTCAAAAGGTGTTAATGCGAACCTACAGATCTATGAGATCCTGATTCCACAGGCTCTGGCCGTCCACTGCAAGTTGGCAAGCCAAAGAGTGTTGACCCAGTACTGCACAATGACAAGATCATCTCGCAACCCTTCCATTCATTTCTGCGATGCAAGATGAACCTAAGTCGTGTTTGTGTCGATTGTAGTCGACTAAATGCATGTCCGAAGTTGATGCATAACATTCATCATCAGGCAGTCTTGACTCTCAAAGCCGACTGATGATTGCGGAAGGCGTGACCGGCGGCGTGTTCATGCTTCTGCCTGGAGCATTGTTTCTCTGCTTCTACCTTTAGTATCTCAAGAGAAAGCCCTCGCCAACGAGTCAACACTATTGCCAGAATAGAGATATTACGAGCAACGAAGGAAGATAGTGACTAGGCGTGCAGGAAGCGGCGTCAGGTGGCACCTAACCTTCTCAAATTGCTCCACCAACAATGCGTGCCAAGCCTCGATTTCTTCCCGACCCGTATCCAGAAATAACAACTCCATGCATTACTTCCTTCTATGACTTGTCGCCTGACGAAATTGAGCCGATTTTGATGGCCTAGTATGGCCTTGGAGAGGTATAAGATGGGTAATCGCCATGTTTCTCTAATTTGGTTCACCTCCAACTTCACCCTGCCTTGACTTCACCACCCAATTCCCATCACCATATTATCATCATGAAGACTGTAGCCATCATCGCAGCCGCTGCTGCTACCTTGTCCACCATGGTAGAGGCTCAGGCGTTCACTTTGAAACTTGCTACTTCAGGTTCTTGGGACAATCTTCCTCTTGTCGCCTGGAACGGCATGTTTATTGCAGCCCTTCCAGGAAATAGCACAACCGCAACCTGTCCTCCTTGGGACACCAACTGCCCAGGAGCGGAGACAACCATTCTCTCAGGTCCAACTCTCGAAGGTGCGCCAACACAGCTTTGGATGGGCGTCCTCCAGGAGCACGGCCAAAGAGTCTACACACATGAGCCCCCCAAGGGACTATTCGAGTACCAAGACTACGGCGACCTCATCAGCTACACAGCAGCCGGAACCACCGAAGACGCCAACAAGCCAAAGGTTGACAACTATGGAGATCTGTGGAACATCCTCGAGTACGACTTCGACTACAGCTACGGTGCAAAGCAAGGTGACCATGTCCTCGCTCATGGGCCTGACAACAGCACCTTCTTCGGACTTTGCTCTGCGCAACACCCTTGGGGTGGACAGTTGCTTATTCTCTCGACTGTTTCCAAGTACTGCGGACCTGTCAACGTCAGAGTCGAGGAGACGAATGTGGCCGCTCCCCAATTCTACAACTGCGACGGCTGCGAATTCAGAGGATCTTGTGATAGTTACCCTTCCTGTGATTACCCTTTCTGCAGCAGGGACAAGAAGCTCTGGTATATCTGACCGAATCAATGAAGGATGAAGATAGTGCATTACGAAATCACGGCTGCATTGCATACTGAGGTCTTGCCGAGTTGAAGCATCATGATAATTACATACTTATATGTATACAAATAGCCATGACCAATCGAACACAAATGCCTCTACATCGTTCAACTCTTACTCAGCCCAAGCTATATGTGACCATAAGTCAAATCAATTGCTTACAGAGGATCAGTAACGAATCACAACAATATCGTGAAATTGTAGGAAATGCAGTGACTTTCGACAAGAGAGCACAATGAATGATCGTTTGCAGTGAGTAAATTGCAGCATGAAGTCTAGTCTCTACAAAACGGGAGCTAGTCTATCATCGCTCGCATGTGCCAGTTGTGTCGCAACGTGAAAACAGGAAGAGTTGAGATGGCCGGCTTCAGCAGAATAGATCAACAGGCGAGTGTATTACATCGAACATTACGAATTTGCATCCTAGCAATCTATTTCCCAAACACATTATCACATCATAATCCTCCTCTCACCACATCACGACTTGGTGAACGAGTCATAAACAACTCGTTTACCAAGTAGATGGACCAAAAGTGGCGCCTTCTGGCAGGACCTTCGCGACGGCAGTACCCAGGTAGTCCATAGTGTTGTAGACACCAACATTGCCCCACCAGTTAGGTGCATCAGTATTGGTCAAACTGATAGTCAACACGAGCAGAATAGTCGAGATAGCAAGACCAGAGTCCAAAGCAGCCGAAGTGATGTAGTTGAAACGCATCCACCAGCCTCTGAATCTGTTTCTGATCCACTTGTTGAAGATGAAACCAACAACACCCCAAGACAGATAGTTCAAAGGAGTAGCAGGAGGAATCTGTCCAGTACCACCGAAGATCAGAGGGGCGCTGAGGAAGCGGATGGGCGACTTGGGCCACTGCTTGGCGGCGAAATAGAAGATAACAGGGGCAGCAGCACCGGCTAGCCAGAACCACTGAAGATTCTTGTAGGTAGAGTCACCGCTGAACATACGAGCGGGCCCGATGACCCCCCAGATCACACTTGCATTGTAAAAAACGCGGCCGCCGGGACATGTGAAGTGGTTGACTTGGTGGAGAGCACATAGGTCGGTGATACCGCCACCGAAGGCCCATTCGAAGACGGCAAGTTGGACGATACAGGACCAGATGGTGGCGATCAGCTGGCCGAGGAACATGGTTCTTGGGGGAACCTTGAGGTAGTGACCTGGACGAGTGAATAATTAGCAAATAGTTCGTGAGTTGTAGCCTAAGTCATTGGGCTTAGATTGACTTACCGAGCTTCATGTCCTGAGTAAAGGCAAGACCTTGGGTCATGGTGATGTAGCCGTAGGTCTTGAACAACATCATGGCGTTGGGCTTTCCGGGCTGCATGTATCCAATAAGGAACTCGGTGAAAACGTTGAGGCCAAGCTAGAGGATAGATAGTCAGTGTTGTTCTGTAGATAGTCATAGGAAGAAGGTGCCAAGATTCGTGGTCAAGTTAGGGGTGAATGTCGCCCCAAAATTCCCAAAACATCACCAGATCATATTTTTGGCACCCTCTTCTCGAACCACACACTGTTACTCACCTGAACATTTGTGATTGCCTGTACCAGGCCAATTGGCACGAACCACACGAACGAGATGATGAAGGCAAGAATGAGTGCCCACCAACTCATTTCCGTGGGATAAGCATAGATCGTGGCAAAGGAAAGTCCGATACAGACAACAAGCAACGAAATGAACCACCAAGCAGGTACTTTAGGATACTTGTCCATCATCTCTTGGTGGATATCGCGCATCTCGTCACGCGAGCGTCGCCATCTGTCGATGATGAACTTTCCATGGAAGAGAATGGTGTGGACCACAACAGCCGAGATAGCAGCAAAGGAGAGACCATAGCAGAGAGCAAAAGTAGTCGACAAGAAGAGAGGCGAGTACTCCTTGTACTTGGTAAGATCCAGGGTGATCTCAGGAGTGAGAATTCTTGACACGTTGTAGACACCAGCGGTATTATCATAGGAACTGGAGTCACTGAATGGCAGATAATCGGCATACCAAGTTCCACTGAAGTGAACAGCCGATGCAGTGATCCAGTAGAAGAGAACAAGACCGATCAAGGTATTGCCAATGGCGTGCCATGGAGGAATCAAGGGACTGAAAACGTATCCGGTGATTTGAGTCCAATCGAATGTGATGGGCAAAAGTGCCATACCACTGTAGCCTCCAAAGACTTTGTTGACTGTGATATTGTTGGGAGCGATCCAAGTTGGGAAAGCAAACACACTCAAGAACTGAGCGATATAACCAGGGAACCAGTAGTACAAGAAGGAACCCATGAAGACATAGAAGAAATAGCGGTATCTGCTAATACGCCAGCCATTGGTCTTAGCGGGGTCGGTCTTCGAGTTGTCATGTAGAGTGTACATGAAAGCACAATTGACCAGATCTTGAGGCCAGATCATGGCGGCAGGCTCGACGAGCCATCTGGAGAAGAGACCAGCAAGACCGAAACCAACACATTGGGTACTCAGAGCGACAAGAACTCCGAAGCCCCAACCCCAGTTGAACTTGTAGAAGCCACGCTGAGCCTGAAGGATGTCGGTGAAGTATCCAACACCAGTTCCGAAAGAAGCGTTGGCCATGATTACGATCATGGCGTGTTCCTTGAAGTTGAATGGACCAGGGTTGAGGTTCCACTTGATGCCGAAAGTCGTGTGCTGGCGATCAGGCATGACTTTGTGCCATGCAACACCCAAAGGATAGACGATAAGTTGCGCCACGTAAGAGGTGATGGTGATCGAGGGCGAACGTAAGGAGAAAAGCATGTTCAGGCCAGATCCGATAGTCGTCATGATCATTCCAATCACCCACATGCGAATGGTGTTACATGGTCTAGTCAAAATGTCAATTGGTGAACGGGCGACGGAAGAATCAAAGATGACTTACACATCAACGTCGTAATTTCTGACGGCAGCTCTGACTTCCGGGTACGGCGAATTTTCCAGCAAGTCTCCCACAAGCTGGTTCTCGCCGTCTTTATCATGATGTCCGACAGCTTCATCGACTGCTGCAAGATCGTCACTCTCGAGGTTGGGGTCCCAAAGTGCGTCTGCATTTTTCTTGAACACTTGTGCATTCAGTCAGCCCAAGAACGGTCATCGACACTGGAATAAAGTGTACCTTTGAGACGCCTGGCGGCCTCTTCTTCCGATAGCTCATGAGCTGAGGAGACACCGATGTCCTTCTCATTTGGCTCGCCCCTGGGGCTAGAGTTGCCAGAACTATGAATCTCGTCGACAGCAACACCCTCGCTGACCTCGGTCGAGCCGAGACCCAACTTCTTGAGAAAGCCAGGCATGTTGTCGAGCGACGTCGAAAACAAGAAAGATGTCGAGAAAGATGAGTAGCAAATCTGATGCTCGAGAGCAAGCTTGTACTTATATGCGTATACGTGGTAGAAATATGTTGCAACACACCTTGCGGTGCGATAGATAGCTACAGGCGAGATAACCTCAATGGGAAGGTCAATTGATTGACACTATCCTAGGTATCGGAAGGATTAACTTTCATTGGCCTCGTCTTGGCTATAATGATAAGCTAAATGATGTGAAAAGAAGCATCGAAGGTCGTATTCGAACGATTCAGAAGGCAAAAAATAGCTTGACGTCTATGGCTGGTGCCATTCACATCAGGGCTTGACTAACTTACCCTACCTCAGCGCATTTTCAGTTAGTCAACATAGTATTTTGATAGCATTTCGGATTACGATTCGCTACAGGGTATTTAGCCGCTGATCGATTGTAGAGATCTGCTGAGCGAGAACGGTCGACTCGGGGGTAGCACTCGGCAGTCGGATCACTGCTATCGGTCCAACGACCCACTATGGGCGTGATGGTCTCAAAGCACCGGTGCTAAAAGTCGTAAGGGTCTGGACAGATGGTCAAGCAACAGAGAACAACTCCCGTTGTTTGTACATGAATCTGTAAAAGGCTTCAATAGCTCGAGGGACATGCTACTACGCCTGAGAAGACCTGACCACCATCCAACGACGTCCAATTGACAATTCTGCTACGCACCTGTCAACGATAGCAGACCATGAGGATTACGTCCGTTAACATTAGTCCTGTAAGAAGATAGGTAGGCGAGATGACCTCGGATCAGGTTGCGGTTGTGCCGGATGAAGGAGCCGCCACGTCGAGATAAGGGTCGCCAGCCTATATTGCGTCCAATGGCATGCAACATCTGATGGTGCCAAGGAGGCAGAGCCGCGACAAGAGACGCTTCTCAATTCTTCTTTGATAGTGGCGTACACTTGGTATGCGAACAAGAGCGGCCAAGGGACAATCACGCTTTTCGAGCGAGCCTTGGCCTTGACATCAGATGCTGTATAACTCTGGTGTTCGCCGTGAGACGACGCGTGCCCATGAGATTTCGTAGACTTCGACGCGCCTCTGTTATCTTGTGAGTGGCCCTATCCATACGCAAATTGTGAGTTGGCCCAAGCGTGTGCTCTCCATGCGGGGGTTGCCGCCCAAGGGTTGGTGAGGGTTTCCGAGACTCCGGCTCTCGTAACGAGTCTGAGCGGCGTGTCGTCAATTCTTGCTGTCAGAAAGTTCGAGCGAAAGATAAGAAGGGCGCCGGAAATCCCATCAATGGGGTGGTCAGTTCGTGATCCTGCGAGGCGTATCCAGAAGCCGATGGAGTCCTTCGAACCTCGAAAAATGTGACCCTGGAATCAGTAGACCACACGAGCAGGTAACCGAACATCTCTCTTCTCGGCAATTCTTTCAATGAGACAGCCTGTATGGGAACGTGCAGTCCCCCCATACTTCTTCTCCCGTTCCTTCGACCATGCAGGCTGGGAACTGATCCATTAGTTGTACTGTATCTCTAAACCCACGTTTCCTTGCTATCGTGTCCGGGCGGACGATGCGTCGACCATGGCTCCTTCTTCATCGAGGTGTACGATTGAGATGCACTTTCTTCAGGAAACAGCACGATATCGAGTGCACTTTCTGTTTCAAGCCGCAGTCGCTCTTACATTAAGTACAACATTGTCCAAGTCCGGGAAAATCGAGAGCCTGTGTTCATGCGAAGTGCTCAGCTCTCCAAAAAACTGAAATAAATCTGCAGGAGCGAAGTGAGGTCTATGTGTTGATATAGGTCATGAGGCTTGGCGTCTGCCTATTCGAAAATACTTCTATCGGCCGACGATATCGCTAGGCCCAGAAGCGACACCGCTCGCCGTCATGCAGCCACAACGACAACCTGTGACCGGAGCTTGTGTGATTGACATCTCGCATTCTCGCCCTTCCTCTGAAATCTCAACTACTATAGGAACGATATGCCGGATCAATCTCAAGCCATCTTGCTATTGTATCTCGAATCGTCTCAGGAACCTCACCGACCACCTGAGCCATCTCAGAAGTACAGATAGCATGAGTCACAATTGACTTGGGAGCTACACACCAATGGCTGTCTGCAACCTCGATGCCCAAGACTTCCCGCCATCTCGAGTCTCTTAGACTGGCCAACTTCCACGGCATTCTTCCTGCAAACAGAACGTATGCCAACACGCCCAAAGCCCATAGATCCGCCTTCGCCCTGTCATACTCCAACGAGGTGAAGACTTCGGGTGGGAGATACGCTGGTGTGCCATAATCGCCAGGCGCCACGTTGGTCTCGGCTTCTAGGGCATCAACTCTGCAGCGATGGAACGTCGCACTTCCGAAGTCAATCAGCTTAGATTTTTGATCCGATGTCAGGAGTACATTTTCGAGCTTGATGTCGCCGTGTGAGATACCGAGACTGTGCATGGCATGTATGCCCACTTCGAGGCTCAATATGATGTCGACGAGCTCTTGTGGGCCTAAAGTGAGGCGGAGGTCCATAAGGCTATACGGTACGTGTTCCGTCACCACATACCATTGGCATGCCGAAGAAAAATGGAGTAAATCCAGAGTTGGTGTCATCGAAGATATGTTCGAGACCATAGCCCCTAGATGGTACTCCAACTTGATTTCTTGAGTCTCGTCGGTGGTGCATGAGGGCAATCTGTATTCCTTGATAGCCACTGTTTTATTATCTGCATAACGACGGTAGGTTGAGACTGTAGCGGATGAGCCGCTACCGATGGTGCGTATGAACTCTCCATACTCGGCTGATATGGATACTTCAATCGGTCTCGGAAGTATTGATGTATAATCTAGGACACAAGAGGAGGCTTTTGTTGCAAGGTGGATAGAGGCGACTGCGTAGGTCGGCCATACGAGTGCGATAGGATTCCGTAAGCGCATGACTGGGAGGAATGAACGATCCTCATAGGGCTTGATTCGATACTCGACAACTGACGACGGAATGTCTAGGAGAAGATAGATCATGGACGCTTTCATGCCTGCCACCAGATGCATATGCCCATCTTCTCACCTCTGATGCCTATGCTGAAAGAGGGAAGTGGTCACAAGATCACTTGCAGCATATGGTCTTCGTGTCAGCTTGCCAAACGACGTCTCCCATAAGCACAGAGCCGAGCTCTCTGTCACAGACTGGTCGGCTCAAAAGCTATCAAAAAGCCACAAGATACTGCTATTGGGACGTTTGTCCAGAGAGCATATGTGTTCCCTCTCAGTGGACATTGTCACCGCCGATAAACCATCGTATCTTTCGATGGCTATTTACCAGGAGCTCTCGGTAAGCAGCGAGCTTGGCGCTGGTACATGACTTCTCTCCAAGCATTTGTGCACTTGAAAGGTTTTCGGCATGATTTACGGTCCTGCGTTCATGCACTACACTCACGCTCTACTTTGATCCTGCAGACGACACAAGACACCGCCGAAGCAGTAACTTATCAGTCGTCTGCTTGACCTCTACAGTATAGCGGTGAAGTAAAGTGACAAGCAGAGTGCATGAAGTTTCGAAAAGCTGACTGTACGACACCAGAAAGAGGGGTTACTTGGACAGAAAAGTTCCACAATGTGAAACATCAACGGAGGAAGGAACAACCAAGTCGAGCTAAGGCTTGCCCGCAAGAGCTTGACATGCTTGAATTCGTAGCTAGCTATACCCGAAGCAGAAACTGCTCATGCGAACAATCACGATCGACGCAATGTCGTACTCTTGCTGTCGGATATCGGCATTGGCGGTGTGCATGGCTCGTATAGACCCTAGCTAGACCGTTTGCTCGACGCACAGCATAACATCTCATGCTCACATCCGTGAGATTTGCCTGCGAGAATTGAATCCTCTCGACTCACCGTCGTGTTTTGCGAGCTCTGATTGGGAATAGGGACTATTGGCGCACAGAACGGCGGGACAGGCCCGGTCTATCACCGACATGGTAGTAATGTGGAACAGTTGAGCATAAGCTAACCTGCCATTCGACGAGAACTCATGGATCTCGGAAGAGTATATGAGCAACACGATTCACCCATCCTCCATTCGCTCTCCAACTCTGCTTCATTGACTCAAGCCCTTCAAGTCAACTCAACAGATACCCACCACCATGAAGTTCACTTCTATCTTCTCATTCGTAGTCCTCCTTACCGCAGGCGCCAATGCAATGCCCACTGCCAATGATGCACTGAGTAAGTCCTCCAACATGGGAGATCATAGCGCAGCACCAATTATGCTAACATCACCCTCAGAGACATGCTCGGCTATTCTCGAGCGTGAAGCCGCCCCCGAAGGCGACATCTACCACTCGACCTATAAGAAGCGCGAAAGCGATATCTACCATGCCACCTACAAGAAGCGCGAAGCCTCTCCTGAAAGCGACATCTACCACGCAACTTACAAGAAGCGTGAGGCTGCTCCTGAGAGTGCTATCTACCATGCCACCTACAAGAAGCGTGAGAGCGATCTTTACCATGGTACTAAGAAGAGACGCGATACCGCACTTGTTGTTTGAAGTGGCACAGAGGGATGTGTTGAAGGAAGGTTAGCAGGATACAAATTGAGAGAGGAGGATTTGAGAAGATGTATCCAGACAGTTGATAATCCATATTTCGTACACAGATAAGAGACATGGAATCAGTCTGCCAAAATGAAACTTACTGTGATACGAAATGGTAATCGAGCCTAACTAAGCTTGCGTTCGAACTTGTCTGTGTGGAGACTCTTTTGTCCTTGTGCGTGTCCACACAAACGGACAAAGGTTGTGTTGCAGGTTTAGAACACTGAGAATTAACGAAAGACTACGTCCTTTATTTTTCTACAGCAACGGGGACGGGGAGCAATCGTAAGCATGAGGAACCATGCAGCTCGCGTGACTGACGAGTTCTCACTTACATATGCTGCTCACCCCTCTTTGAGACCTTCATTTATCTTTCATCCTCTTCTTTTTCTGAGCGAAACCAACTCCTATCATGCCCGGGAACATGTCCGTCCGGTTCAAAATTCAGGAGTTCAACTCTGAAAACAATCTACCACTCATGCAAAGTCGAGACAGCATGGAAAAGTACCATGATGACAATTACGACGCCAGTAGCGAGGGCTCATCACGCCAAAGCGAGATTCGATCACCTCTCCAAACGCATTGGCTCTTCTACTTGACCCTGATCATGAACGGCATCTTGACCATCGTGATATTTTCCCTCTTGATATGGATTTCCGTCATTCAAAAGAGAAATTACGATATCTTTGAACACGTTCCCCCGTACAAAAGCGAGATCATCCATACACCAGGAATAGCGCCACCGCTACTAGGACCTGAATGTGAGTTCTTAACGAGTCTTCAAAGACTATGGCCAGGCTGACCAATTTTCAGTCCAGAAACATACCGAAGTCTTCCATCGGAATGAGAGCTTCATGGGAGAGAAGACAAAGGCATATCCAGCATGGCACGAGATCCTACACCGAGCGAGACACGGCCGTGTGGCATTCGAAAGTCGACCCGGCGAATTCTTCGGTATCGGTGGATATCACGAATTGCATTGCGTTGTGAGTTGTCGTGTACCAGAGATCGATTCCTAGTGTTGACCATAGTTTCCTAGTGGCTATTGCAACAAACAATTGACAAGGCCATCAATGGAGTCGTCCCCGATGAAATTGAGGCTGATCACTTGTATCATTGTGCCGAGTTCTTGCGGCAGTCAGTCATGTGTCATGCCGACAACACGATTGAGAGAAGATTTGAGGGTATCTTGGGACCTTTCTCTGCCAACAACACTCACGTGTGTGGGAATTGGTGGGCACTCATGGATTGGGCCGATGCACACAAATACACTGGGGTGTACCTCAATCCGACATCCAAGTTGCCTCCGTGAGGTGGATTCGGAGAAATTCAATCCCGCCATGGAAACATCTCGGGCTTGGATCAGCGTCGAGAAAAGTGTTGAGGATGACAATCTGTGCTGGTGGAAACAGAAGTGTAGAATTGCGCAAGCCATATTCAAGTGATTCCATCTTGTTGTTCTGACTTCAGGGCTTTGTCGTGTCGTAAAAGTCGTCGCAATTACCTATATCCGGAAGCTATACCGACCGTTGCCATCATGATTGCTTCATTTCGTGTCCTCTTGATTTTGCTACACATTCTATCCGTGACGAACGGCTGGGGTAGATGGCAATGCTTTCGACGAATCGCAATTTGTCGGGAAATGAAGATCAGAAGTTCAAGTGCAATATGAAGGATTGCGACTGATTTCCAGCAATTTGGATCCCTTGAGCATCTCAATCTTGATTGTGGAAGTGCTGCCGGTATGAGCATCGACACACAAGAGTGATACAGGTCTCAGGCGTTGTCCTACAGTACTCTCGTGACACACACCGGGCTTGCCATGCGGATGAGGCGCACCTTCATCTTCGACTTTGTGACATGTTGTCGTTTTGCCTAATGTTGCGGATTCGTTTGGCAGTGCTTCGATTGTCAACGATGACTTGATTTGCTCGACTATGTAGTCGTTGTCTCATTATATGATACGTTTCTTGTATAGAGTATTGTGTGGATCAATATTGTTCGATATACCCCGCAATATACAAGCAGTCAAACGATGCTGAAACGATCGCGGCCTGCCGTCGATCACGCCAATATTCGAATTGAGCCGCACGATTGTCGGCAAGTCGGGTGCTGCGGGTGAGACGACTAGGATGGTCGAGATTGCCGCAAGCGATGTACGCGATATGCAGCAAATACATGTGCGCAAGAAGCGCCAGGCGCCAAGGTGGTGTATAGTACAACCAGATTGGATGAGCAAGTAATGTTTTCTGGTGTGTTGATTACGGACCCGGAGAACAGGAGACGCGCGGGAAACATATTGTCCACTCGTGTTGGTTGATATAAAATGCAAGTTGAGTGGGATGCAGTCGTCTGTCCATCACCTGCTGAATGCAGAGACTTGGCGCGAGTAGGATGCGCTACTCGAGGACATTGTGAGTCGAGACAGCTGCTACAACTTACAAGGTTGCAAAGTGGTGGTGGGGACGACTCTGCAACCACTGACAGGGCACCTCGGCAAGTGGCACCTCCGCGACAGCTACGCGTGTTGTTGAGAGTGGTTTAACACGAGGGGTAATGTACATGCAATCGAGCCCTAGAACCACGACTCAAAAGGCAGGTAAAATCGTGGGAATAGGCCCACACACGCTCTACAGACCTTGCTAAGGCATGCAGAGGGGAGGCATATGGCTGCCAGTGAGACGCGCGGCGGCGCAGGCGTGTCTGGACGGTGAAGGTCTGCAGATGACGAAAACCGGTTTGAGCGCGTCGATGTAGAAGAACGTTTGAAGAACGTTTGGGAGGTTGGGGCGTGAATCAATTCTAAGATGGTTCATGCCGGCGAACAGAACAAAACCTGAACAAACACTTCTTGAACAGGGCTGGCGGCCCGATTTCAAGGCGATGCTCATACAGCAACATTAACCAAGCACCGTATTCCTGATCCACAAAAGAGCGAAACCGATGCGTGATACGCAGGAGTTGCAACAACATCAACGATCACGACGGTTTCAGTCAATATGTTTAACTAAACAAGGGTGCAGGATGCCTCGCAATCGCATCGTTGCTATCTTAGGGCGACAGGTGCAAGCCGCATATCGAACGAACTACTGTACAGCAGTCTTTCGACGATAGCTCCGTGGTGAGAACGAGTTGCTGGTTGTGACCCATATAAATCAATTTTATGCTCGAGTCAACAGCAGCCAAAAGCAGACCAAGGAGAAAAAGGAGAGTCAACAGAACAGAGTTCAAGAATGGATCCAGACTTCCGGGCGCGCACGGCGAACGGATCTCCCGCTAGCAGATTGTTTCACTTCACCTTGCAGGGGGGCGTGCGCCTGCAGCAGCGCATGTTGCAAGATTGCAATTGGTCGAAACGCGCTTTGCGAGCTATTGCGCGGTCGTGAGACGGCGAGGCCGTGTTGGCTGAACTGTTGGCTGTCGTCGATTGGCGACGACCAAAGACGTGGTGAAAGTCGACGGGACAGGCTTCAAAGTCACCAATCGACGTCGCTGTTCCCATGGCTGGTCCGCGGGCAGAAGTGAAACGGTGCCAAGTAGTCAAGACATTGCCATCGTCATGCTGCTCTAGGTAAGAAGGCCGTCTCTTTGGTTCACAGGGGAGCTCGCACAGGCCATTCACGTCCCTTTAAGGAAAAGATATGGGGGGACAGCTGGGTTTGGGGGCAGAGGCTAATTCTGTTTTTGTCACAGGTTAAAGCAGTGGTCGTTCCATGTACAGCGGCCGTCTCGCTTGCCTTCTTCAACGTAGATTTAGCAGACGTCCGCCGTGCCCCTTCGCGCGTGGCCGTCAACCCTTTTGAATTGAGCGAGGCTGACGCTTTTTTCCTTTCCCGCGGAAGCGTCCTTTTGTCTCTTTCTGCAACTGCCTATTCGTTGCGTGCTCCCTACCACGTACTCTATTATCGCAGCGCTTCCCTTTCCCAAGAACTCGACACCTCTGCAACGCAATTGTGCCAATACTCGTATCCTAGCCGCCTGTCCGATAAAGAGCGCCTGCTAAGGAAAGGCTGACTGCCGATCGCCGCATCTCTTCCGTCAATAGTGTGTGCCTTCGAGTCCACTCGTTGTGATCCCCTTCTGACCCTGCAGCTGCCCGTCAATTGTCCATTATCACCATCATCGTCGCCGCCGCACCCTGTCCCGGCGCCATGACGACCATCATTGCTGCACCTACTGCTCACGCCGTTCCTCGAGACCAAGGACTGTCCAGTCTTGCCCATCTCGCTGCCTCTGCTCCTCCAATGGCAACAAGAACCACTCCTCCTGGCACCAACGCGCCAACTACTGTTGGGGATTCTCCCAGATCTGCGCCAAGGCACAGTGTTGAAGACAACGTCTCTCCCAAGAGGTATCACATCTCCATGCTCATTGACTTCATCTTTATACTAACTATGACCGATAGTGCTCGCGCTGCTGGACTGCGATCCGTCACAAAAATTAAGAAGGAGCCACCGGCCTCGCCCAACCCATCAGCAAAACCTCGTCCAAGAAGACTTGACCTGTCCGTACACGGAGCTACTGGCCGTGGTCCTCAGACTGCCCGTCCGGCTCCCTTGACAGCAAGAGACTCAGCTGGACTTGCTATCCACGACCTCGGTGTTGCGTGCCTGTCGCCAGGTTTCCAGACTCAAGACCCGACCATGAGGTCGCAACTCCAACGCAGTTTAGACGTAAGAGAGCAGCAACGTCAGATCATTGAGGCGCGCCAAAAGGGCGTGAAGCCTCCTTCTGACGCACCCGGTACTGGTCCCGGCGCCGAGTCAGCACAGTTTGGCATGCCTCAGAGAACGCCTTCAACATCGCGAAGAAAGGGCCCTCCTCCGGGCTTGTCCATCACAGCTCCATCAGCTGCTACATTCTCTAACGAGCGCGTTATTCAATCTGCTCCTCTGCACCACTCTTTCACAGGCTTGCGCCCGCACGCACATCAACCTAGCGGTCTCAGCCAAACTAGCCACATCCACCACGTCCCTGCCACACAGACTGCCAACCGTCTTCCTCCAATCTCTGACGTCTTCGCCCACGATAGCTTACAAGCACCTCCATCGGCTCGCCCACCGACTGCCATGTTCGCAACTGGCCATTCTCCCAGCATTGGTCCCCCTCCTCTCCAGAGTCCCAGCATGATGCAGCATCAACACAACCAGGGCCCTCCCACGGGACGTGGACGGGAATTCAAGAGCGCGGAAGAGGCTGTACAGGAAATGTCCCGCGGACGTGAAGATCTGCTGCCAAAGATTGTGCACTATGGCGGCGCACAACCACCCACACCCCCCTCGCCAATGCCCCCGAGCCAGCAATCCCAACACCCCGGGCACCCGCAGTCGTATCCCCATCCTCCTCAGCGTCAGTCACCCCACGCCTCCGGAGCTGCACGTGTCGACGCCCTCAGATCAGAGCACAGCCAGTCCCAAATGGCCGGTAGAAGACGCCCTCGCGACGAATACGAGCGTGAACACGGCAGCCCGCTAGGCCAGCAAGAGGCCAAACGGGCCACATATCACCCCGATGCCAGTGCCGACTGGCGCTCTGGCATGAGCAACCAGGAAAAGAGAGATGAGTTCTTGCGCTTGTGCTCGCGCGCCTGGGATTTGTTCCACTCTTGATTTCGACCAAATTTCACGACATGGCCAGACACATCTTCGACGTTTCTATTTGCATATCAACAACATTTGTGCGCGCCATCTATATCATCATTCTTGACGGCTGGATCTTTATTTCTAACATGCCCGGGAGTTCTATCAGAGGAGGAGTCGAGATGGGAAAAAGATGGAAGTATACACGTCTTTTCTACACTGTTATTGGGAAAGGGATTTGAATGATTGCGTTCTTGTTCCATCTGTTTGCGAGGGTCTGATTTCACGACGACCCTGAACTGTTTGATTTTCTTGTTCTCTTACTATATCCCCTTCGCTTCTTTCTTGCATCTCAAACATTTGAATGCTTGCCCTGTTTTGTTTTTCTGCAGCTTTCTTCTTTCTCGTCCCATCATTCTTCATTGTTTTCCGAGAGCCGAAGCCAGGCGGCGAGAAGTCAGATTCATCGACATCCTTACCGTCTAATCGTAATGCTCTATTCTTTCTTTCCAACCCTCTTTTCCACCGTCTCCAATATTTTTTCGAAGGAAGGTCGTACAAATAAAAGAAGAAACTAAAAATGGAAAGTCCAGACTTGGAGTGACACATAGGCGTCAAGAGAGAATATTGCATGGCTTGACGGAGCCCGAGACCATGTTTCGGAAGAGGATGCAAAGCAACATGTCACCAGCTGCACGTCGACGATTCGAGCGCTTGTAGAAAGCCATGGCATGTGGGCAGCGGAGGAGTGCTCGAGTGCTTGGTGGATGGTGCGCAGGGATGTTGATGCTGCTTGCGTGGGGTAAAATGCTGTATCCTTGTTCCAACTTCCATGCAGTGTTCTGGTCATGCAAAACGCAGGGGTTAATGCTTGATCCTTGTGAAAGGAAGGCAGGATGAGCCTGTTATGGGGATTGCAATACTCTTCTGAGAGGAGCATATCTGACCCAGGCTGATGGAAATAGAGCAAGACATTGACGTGGACTGCGAGAATATAATTGCAGCAGAGTTGCGCAATCTTGCCAGGGTACGAAGAAGTTTGTGCAACACCAGCATGCAATATTCTCAGGGCTTCTCAAGCGTGACTGGCCTGTCGTGCGACTGAACAGTATGCGGAGCCGGTGCAGGTGATTCTTCCACGCCATCTTGTCGCTCCTCGATATCGCGTATCTCTGGCACCTCGTCTTCACTCTCATCTTCCTCGTCGACTTCAACCTCCTTGCCATCTTCAAGCTTGCGATACTTTCTCCTAGCCTTCTTGTTCTTACTGGCCTTTTTCTTCTTTTCCCTTTCAGCTTTCAAAGCGGCACGACTGTCATCTCCTAGAGTCAAGAGTTCGATCCTCTCTGCCAGGATGCGTCTTGCGATCTTGCGGTTTTGACTGCGACTTCGAGTTTCCTGACATTTTATCACGATTCCGGTGGGCAGGTGTTTTAATTGTACTGCTGAGGATGTCTTGTTGATCTTTTGGCCTCCGGGTCCTGTGCCTTTGAGGAAAGCTTCTGTAATGTCCGATTCTTCGATTGTGGGGCGTGGTGGAAGTGGTTTTTGAGGGAGGGGAGTGGTTGTGGTGAAGCAGCAGGCGCGGAGAGCGGAAGGAGGGGCAGCTGGAAATGGCCTCGCGGAGAGGAACACACGGCGTAGCGACAGCATCGAAGCCTTTGGAGGTGACGATGTCTATAATTTAGGAAAGAGCAGAGTGACGATACGTCATGCAAACAAAAGAAGCAGCACCAGAGCGTTTGGCCGGGCCGGCTGTCGACTCCCGAGAGTTGCGCCTCTCCTGATTCCAAGGGTCCAAATCTAAACTCACCTTTCGTCTTGCTGCCTTTGGTCATCCTCTTCTCAATCTCCCGACCTCTTTCGACTTGTGCTCTGACAATCGCGACATCTGCGGCATCCACCCACCACCCTTTCCGCCCACATCCGCCTCCGCCTTCTCACACCAAAAACAAAATCCCGACTACGATCCAACAAACAAACACCGCATAAACACCACCGACCGCAATTGAATGTCCGCATCCATCCACGAACTCTTCAACCCGGCGACAACCACAATCATGTTGTCCGCACCCATCAGTCTCCCCACCGTCCTCATTGGCGCCGGCATCATCTTTCTCTTCGCGCTGGCATTATATCCGTCTTCACTGCTGCGCTGGTTCCAACGCAAGCGCTATCAATATGAAGTCACTTTTTCTCTGTACATGTTGACGCCGACTGAGAAGTTCATTTTCAGTGAGTGTTGCTTTCCTCCTCCTCCTTCTGCGCTTGCACTTCTGCGTTTGCGACAATGCTGGTTAGAAGTGGTTGCTAATTGAGGTGTTTACAGATTCGATACTCTTCCTCTTCCTCTCCATGGTTTCTATCGCCGTTGCGCTGTACTTGCCCCGTCATGTCAAGATCATCGCACATCGCGCGTACTACTACGTCTCTGGAGATTTGCTGAAGAATGGAACTACAAGCGGTGTGTTGGGGACTAGCACTGCTGCTGCCGGTAGCGTGTTGGCCGAGCATGCGCCTACTGCTGTTGCTGAAGCTGTGGGAAGTGCTTAATCGGCTTTACACTATTGACCACAGAGCCAGTTCCACAAGGCAAGAAAAGAGCATCGGAGGGAATGGATATTACGATTCTGGAAAACGAGGGAGTTTGGGCCTCCCCCTTCTTATTTGAGTAAATTCTTTTAATTCGACGCTGATAGATGAGCATTGGGAAAACACACATGGCGTTTTTGATATTCCGAATTCGAGATGATGGCGATATAATGGCTCACATCCCTGCCAGAATACAACAAGCTTGATCATCCATCGATCCTGGATTATCTCTGTCCTGTTGGGCGGCAAATACTGGTCTTTGGACCTGTATAGCCTATGTTGACAGCAAGAAAACTTCTCTCGCTGGTAGCACTTCAAGACATGTACGGCAACACCAGCACCTTCCGCAGCTAGAGGGCTCCCAAGTGCAAATGAAAGTATAAACGCCTAGCAAAAAGAAACCACGCACATCCATCATAACAAAACAGCAAAAAAACCAATCTCTTGGGAAACATCTTTTGGACCAAATTGTCAACGCGACCAACCAAGGCTGTGAGTCGAACTCACAACCTCTGGATTCTATTTATGCTCGGATTTGGAGAGGTTTAATAGAAAGCAATCATTGGTTCCCATTGGGCTAAGCCTCCTGTCTTCTTAGAGTTGAGCAGAGTTTGACTTGTTATGACCCTTCAGCTTGAAAGTGAAGGATTTGGTGGTTTGTTTTGATTCATTGATTCACATTATTTGTTTCTATGTATGAATTACAAGACTTTGGATCACAATGAATCACAAGACTCTTGAAAGATCTCTGCCACTTCTCTCTGCCACTTCTCTTGGATCACCTTCTTGGCCCAGATAGTTGAATTGCAAGTACCACGCGAGTGACTTAGAAAATCATTCTCTGCCATGCTGTATATATCCGACTTTTCTCACCTGCAATCTACCCTTGTCGGATCGAAATCTAATCATGGGCTTACATTCTCGCCTGCATAATTCGATCCGACAATCGCAATGGAGAGGGGATAGTAAAATGGACAGTTATGCTCGATCAATGGAAGGATATGTTTTGTAGAAATCCTCGTCAAACTTTGAGTATCATCCAAGTGTAAACGAAATGTCGACGGGAGCAGAACGAAGAAGTGCAATGGGACATGGCTTGAGCTGGTGATACACATAGCCGTTAGATTATACCATCGTCAAGAGATCTGGGCTAGGTTGTATATGTATTGTTCGCTGTCTATTGTATACTATGCCATGTTCTGCGCCTAGGATACCATGCGATCATTGCGATGTACAGAGTGGAGGGTGGACTATAAGTACAAAGATGGCGATGATCCTCGCAAAGCGTTCCATCCAAAAAGCAGGAGGCCTCCCGGGATCGGTTTAGGACAGTCATATAGCCATCAAGCTCAAGTCGAGTTGATCTCTGGAAGGCTTGCCAATCTCATAGGCCAGCATGGCGTGGTTTTGATAATGAACCAACAATCGCCATCGCTTCAATCCGTCGTCGAGGTGTTCAGTGCCTTGTACAGGGCCAACAGCGATACCGTGTATTCCAGCTTTTGGTCGATGTCCGGCTTCCTCTTGGCTGGGAAGAGGTAGCATATGATCCACTCTGAACCCATATACTCGTTTCTCCATTCGTGGTCTGTCTTGTGGCGAGAGGGTTGGGTCTTGCTTGGCATAGTCGAGCATGCGCGTTACAGTCTGGGTGAGTGATAGGATGGCGATGCGACCTTTCTGTGTTGCTACAATCACAACACCCAAACTGGGTATTTGTGCATACATGTTGATGCGGCCGAATTTGCCGGACTCGAAACATGCGGGCACTTCTTGCCGGAAGAGACGTCTCATCGATGGCATAGGGAAGTGTTCCCAGGCTTTGCTGTTCGGCGCTGGTTGGTAGAGGTAGACGTCTTTGAATGAAAGTTGTAGTATTGGACAGGGGAGGTCGCCGCACATGCTCTCGCCACGTCTGAATCTGGCTCCTGGTCTGACAGTCTCGATTAGCAAGGCCCATGGAGAGAAGCAATTTCGGACTCACTTGGGTTTCTCCACTTGGAAAAGGCTTCCATCTTGCCTTTGAACGGTTACATGCGACTCCTCGGCCGAATCGTACCCGACTTCATCGTCGCTATCATCGCTGTCCTCGGGCATTCGGTCTTCACTTTCGTCCTCTTCTTCTTCCTCAATAGTGCTGCTGATCTGAGAGTGACTTCGCCGGGAAGTAGTCCCACTTGAGAATACGTTGGCAGCCTCCAGGGGGTCTGCATAATTGCCGTTTTTCACTTCAACTGGTTTGCCGAAGTCCTTGAATGGTCGACGCACGTTCTCGAGTCGATCCACAGTCCTGCCCAAGTCCCAGATGGCGGTGTCTTTCACCCTTTGCAGGTCCACACTAGGCTGGTCTTCAGAGATGCCCAGTGCTTCTTCTACGGTTTCTGTGTTCCTGAAAGATAATGGATCAAGAAACAAAAGACCCCACACTCCGTTGCGTGGATCCATCCAGCCAGAGGGTATTGAGAATACAGGAGGACTCAATGCGGCATTGACGAGCTGAATCAACTGTAGGTTATGTACATCCCATGTCGCCACTTGTCCGAGAATGTCGGCAGTCAGCAGCCACCTACCGGCAGGATCATTGCCAGTATTACAAAAAGCGATGTCGGGCAGGTTTTGAGACCCCTGAGCATGAGCCAGAATACGAACGTCGTTCTTCCGCCGATCGTTTGGCGGCTTGACTTCATTCATCGCATAGTAGTAGACCTCATCCTCGTCTGAAAGATCAATCTCGTCTTCCGGCTCGCCATCGGTGAGTGCAAAGGTGAATACGGTTGTTGCGTGTGTGTTAGAGCTGGCAGCAATCATGCGAGCTGTACTGTGAATAGCCAATCCCCATGCACTGAGGCCCACATTCCGTTGAAAGAAGGGCTTGACATCGGTCCCGAGAATACCAAGAGTATTGTCGTAGTAGGCTCGCTTTTCAATCGCGCTGTAGATATGCCGGATGTAGTATGCTTCGACATCGCCATCATCTCTAGCTACGGCGATTATCTCTTCAGTTCCAAGTAGCTGTACCAGAAGCCTGTTGATGGCTCGTGTGCCTCGATTTGCGTAACGTCCATAGTGTCTCTGATCTTCAGGAGATTGTGGTTTCGTCTCTGTGTCTATGATCAAGACGGGCTCTTGCTCAATATTCTGGGATGGGAATTGCGGCTCATAGACATATATCCTGTCCACGTAGGCCACAAAGTAGAGATTGTAGACGTGCGAAAGACCGGTCTAGCCAGTTCATGAGCGATCAGTCTACGTTGTGTGTCGCGGTCGTGTTACGCACCACATTGCATGGAATTTTGAATCGTCCCGTGGCATCCTCAGAGCAGCCTGGCACATTTTCATCGTGTGGTTTGCTTCCCGGGAAGCGGTCCTTGAATGACTGCGCCCCGGTGACGGTAAGGCTGACCTCTTTGAACTGCCGACAGTCTGACAACATCTTGGTTCAGTTAATTAACATGCTGGCATGTCAACCAAGAGACGAGGTGACTTTAAGCGCCGAGCTGGCAAATCAGTGCGGGATGGCTGATATGTGTTTGACTGCAATATGCTGATATCAGCTTGTGAGGATGGCAGCGAACAAACGAGATATGTTATTTTGCCAATTTGTCAGACAGATGTTCCTTGATCTTTACTGTAGTCGGGAGGTGGTCTGCACATCAGTCGCTACTGCCCTCTGCTGATTTTGTGATGATGATGCCCGGTTGTCGGATTCTCAAGCCCGCCGATCATTGTTGGTGACACATCCGAGCCACGTTGTCAACCGAGCAGCGCGTTGCTGACGCCAAGCGCGGCAGTGTGGTCAACAATTTGGTCCAACTTTCTTGCCGAACATCCCCACCATCACTTACTGCTTTGCAGGCCTTCAATGTTCTTCACTGCACGTGAACGTGCTGTAGCGAGCGTCTACTGCAGGCTGTATTCATCTGGCCCGCTACAGGATCACGCCGCTTTGATCAGGCCAATAGGCAATGCCCCGGACTATCAGCACTCGTCAAGCCACAGACCTCCCACTGAATGCATACACTATGCATGTCATCAATATGGCTGCTTGCAGAAGAACAAGTCAGGTCGTTGGAGCGAGTGGTTTGCTAAAATCAAGCACCTCTAATGCTTCGCCACCCGCGATGCTGCAGATATCCGCTTGACCTTGCATCAACGAAAATGACATGGGGTTTTGTACATTCTGGTCTTGGTCAGTGCTTCAAGTCTAAAGACGACTAAATACTATTACTCGCCTCTATGGGTTTTTAGTCCTCGGAACAAATGGCATTGGCGCAATGACCGGGAATGCTGTACGACACGAGGTGCATTCATAGCGTCCTCACCGGTTCTGGACTCCGATGCAGCATCTGGTGAATTTTACTTTCTGGCGGAGTCACGCCCGGTCGACCCAATATCAATATGCTATGTGGAATGCCGCAGCTCTCCCCCTATGTTTCGCGCAGCCGAGCGGTCCGTTTGAAGACGGCACGAAAGTCATCGTATCCATGGATCATGATTACTATCGAAGTCATGGGTTGCCTGTCTGGTTAACAGTAGGTCCATTCAATCTGGTAGGGAGGCGTCTCGTGTAGATTCCGCTCCCGTCTCGAATTTGTGACATGTCGGAAGATACAACTGCCAGAGGTACTATACGCCTCACACATCTGTCAATAAATCCATGCTGTTACTCTCTATGACCGTTCCAGGATCAGGTTTGTCATGCTCATAGACGAAGTTTCAGCTTGGCATATGGTGGACACTGCCATGTTGCCCCACTTTGTTTGCGCGACTACCCACCCTGCATCGTGCTCGTTCCTTGGTCCAAGGTCGATCTCTTCGCCGATCTCAGCCACAACGTTGAAGGGCTCTTCTGTCAAGTACGAGAGAGGAAAAGACCGTTCTTCCGATGGGGAGATCATGGCTCGAGGCTTGATGCATTGAATGCATGAACGATTGCCCGAGCAGATTTTTCAATTGGTCTACGGATCAAGGATACCGTCATGGTGCTTATTGACTACCTGGCCATAGTCTGTGAGTTTCAAGACTATCTCAGACGCTAGACTTATAAGCCCAGGAAGAACTGCGCCTTCCTGTTTCTTTGCTCTCTTCAGCACCACTCTCGAGAGTTCAAACTTTATCTCGAAATATCAAAACAGTCTTGGACCTTTCTTCAAGCCTTCAATGTCCCTGACTTGGCAATACCGCCCTGTCGATCTTGGAACATCAGTTATGGCTGATACTAAATCAACGTTGGCTTGTACCACTGCCCAAGTCCAATCTTCGAGTGTCCGTTTCATCCAATCTTCTTCTTCCAGCCTGGAAGCACTCGGCTCCCTCCCAGCAGACCAACTCGTTATATTATTCACACCCGCAATCCCAAGAGAGGGCAGCCGTGAGGACCCCTTCGAGGTCCTCGGTCGAGCTCTCAGCAAACGACATGCTAGGGTCCGACACGTCCCATTCGTCGCAAAAGTCGGTCTGACAGATCTCCATGCCGCGTGGGTTCGGAAAGCAGGAGCCATCATTGTTGTCAATTGCGACCCAGCCCTTTTGATCGACACCAAAGCCACTGGCAACATGTCGTCTCAGACCAAGTTTGCGGCCCAAGTCTCGGATACCCTGCAAGCCCTCCGTGGATCGTCAAAGATACCGCTCTCCTGTGTCCACATCAGCCCTTCTTCTGCAGCACCAGCGAGCATCACTGGTTACGACAACTTGATCGTGTGCTCTTCTTATTCGGTAGCGAACATGGAGAAAGCTGCATCCATGTTGATGTGCTAACATATGCTTGAACCCGGGGGTATGGCAGAGGCCTGGGCCTTGGAATTAATGTAGATCATCAACACGCCCCGAACGTGACGGGATTGGTTGTGCAAAGAACGGGGCGTTCCTGCCCTGGTCAGGATGTAACATCTCATGATTGCGGGAAATGGTGGTTGTTCACTGTCTCGGAAAATGCTGTCCGTCCATCAACTAAACATCCTTTGATCATAGTCTCGGCCTTGAAAGCGGTATCTCTAAAACTGTATCCACGTTTTTTCCAATCCAACGTTTGGCTCGAGTACACAATTACCTCATCCCGGAGTGATCTCCATGTCAAACGTCTCACCGTCGCAAGGGGTATCCTGCGGTGCTTCACCCTGCATCAAACAAAAGCCCATCCTCTGCAGCATGGGAAAGCCCAGGCCGGCCCATGCCATTCTTTCCACGCAAACTCCTCATTCTCTCTGACAAACATCTTGTACATCTCTACCAGATGTGGTCACAGCACATTCTACGTGGCAATGTTGAAGCCTGCAGGAAGGACCAAACTCACGGCCAGCTGCTTGAGACGCTCTTTGCCAAAAACCTGCATGCGTTTGCATGACATGCAAGTCAGCCTCATGCATGCGAAACATTGGGGCGATTTGTCCAATGTCCATACTTGGGGCGATGAGGCGAAATGAATGCAACACCGCTCGCGGCGTCACGGCTGCCATCCGAGGAGAAGACATAATAACAGATCAGCATGCTGTATTTCCTCTTTCTGCGTTTCTCTATTCGCTTGTCTTTTTGTCTTTGCATGAGGAAAAGAAGAGCATGGTAGGCGATACGACTCGCTAGACTTGTTTGTGATGCATCGACAAAGACGACTGAGGGGGGCAAATACATCCGTCGGCCGACAAGGCACATTCTGTGTCTTATTCCCTTGGATCTTTGGAGAAGGAGCATAACGCACCAAAAGCTCATACATTAGCGAGCCATGCCATTCAAACCACGAGACATTCGGCAGGCAGGCACGTACGTAATGCAACCCTACCATTCGCATACCTTCGGCCAAGCATCCATCACCGATAGATGAAGGATACCAACAAGGCCGGCTCCCTTTCTAACACTCTAGACATTATAACCGTGCGCCACATCCCGCCCTAACTCCCCCGGCAGCTATGCCATCTGCCGAAGGTTAACAATACCGATGCCACAAAACAGCCCCACATGAGAGAGAGAGAGCCACATGGCTTGCTTGCATCTCCATTCGGCGTGAGTGCTCCAAACCGCCTTTCGGACCAGCTGCCGTACCAGTCGAGACACCCTGTCCAAAATTGCCGGTTAATATCATAAAACAGAAAAGGGCGACAGACACCCTTACCTTATCTGATCCTTTACACTTTCGGCTGGTCCGCCGTGCCCCGTTGGAGCGTGATACCAAAAGAAAGGGTCCCGAAACCGAAGCAGATCCATGATTGTGACTGGCTTGAGGGGTGGAGGGTTTCCGTACACCTTCGGACCAGTGGCCGTCTCCGATGTGTGCGAGGGCGACGGGAAGGGATAGCTAGCCGACGTCATTCCTGCTTTGTTCATTGGACGACAGGCGTTTAGCCGTGCTGCTTGCTGGCTGCTGATTTTCCGCACTGGCCTTTTTCCTATCAGCAATGTTTGCAGGTATGGTGATCATTATGATAATCGATCTCTTATGCATTCCAGGGAAGACATTGCCATGTTGGTCTACTCACCGGTCGAGGTAGGAAGATGGTATTGGTGGAATCTGCTTGGTGGTCGTCATATTGTGGCCCCAAGGGTCCAGCGAACGTCTTTTGTTGTCACATATAGGTCCGCTTATAGGGCCTGTTCTCGTTGTCGCCATCTCTGCCCTAACTGATCGCACATGAAGGGTATACTGCTGTATGTTATACCTTCGATCCCGATAGAAAGGGTGTTCAAATGTCGTGCTTGGGTTGGGCCTTCACGCTCGGAATGCACACTTTCTGTCGAATCTAGTTCTGTATTTCTCGTGGCGTCTATATGCTTGTGGCTTTGGGATGCATCTACATACATCATTCTATCCGTGGGCACGGCTCTCTGAAGTTCAGTCCAGGTTTAGGCGTCCATCGGTATGCATCGATCTCGTACTTGGCAAGCCCTTACGGCCGAACGGTGTCAGTGTAATATCCTGATGAAGATGCAATGACCAGCGGTATATTGCTCGGTGACGACAGCGAGCGAAGCTTGTACTGGACGATTAGGCATGATAGCCGGTTTCTTGGCTCCATGCTGCTGACATGGCAATAGGTGAAAATGTTGTTAGGTGTGAGATCATTTCTGGTTCCACTCCAACTTCATTCTACCCTCGGCGTTTTGGTAGTTCTTCAGCGATTCAACACATTCGGCACCAGTCTTGGCTTCGATCATGATGTTGGAGTTGTTGTTTGCGATGAAGCCGCTCTTGACGGCAGTGCGCACCCATTGGAGCAGACCGTCGTAGTAGCCCTCGACATTGAAGACGATGACACCACGAGCGTGGATGCCCAGCTGGTTCCAGGTGGTGACTTCCATGAGTTCTTCCATGGTGCCATAGCCTCCACTGAGTGCGACGAAGCCACCACCCTCACCGCCATCGATGACCTCACGAGCCATGGCTTGCTTGCGCGAGTGCATATCTGCGACAACGGTGGTACGACCAAAGGTTGACTCGTCAATAACGGAATCCAGGGGTGCGCCTTCCTTGTAGTCGCGTTCGTACTTTACAAGAGCCTCGGGGATGATGCCGTGGACAGCGTCCGGACCGGCCAGGGAGACCAGAGTCTTGGCGACTTCGCCCATTATGCCGACAGTGCCACCTCCGTATACCAGTTTCATGTTGTTCTCGTGGAGGGCTTGGGCGAGTTCGCGAGCGGCGGCAAGATGAGCGGGGGAGTTGCCTCCGGAGGCACCGCAGCTAAGAGGAACGTTAGAGGCTTCATACTATGACTCGAGCAGGAACACACTTACAAGACACAGACGACAGGCTTGTTCGAAGTGGCGGGCGAGGGGGTCACGGCGTCTCCTGCCTTTGGTTCCATCTTGGCGTTGATTGCCATGTTGCTACGTGTAAGGACGGTGTGTATACGTGTGAGTGGTTAGTCGAGGAAGGAAGTGTTCAGAGAAGAGGAAGGAGCGAAGCAGGCAGAAGTGGAAGGAGAGATGACAAGTTGATATTGAGGCTGAGAATAGACTATCGAATGGAGCACATGTTTACGATCGGCTTCCATCATTGGCGGCGTGCATGTGAGGGAGTCATTCGGCCCCGGCTCTCAACCGTCGTCGCCGAAACAGAGACTCGGTGCATCGCTCTTCCCGAGTCGTGAGGAAACCTGCATTCTCGAGGTCAGAGAAGAGAATGAGGAGGCGACTGTGACTTCCTTCAGTACATCGTACAGGGATCAATTGGACGAGAGATGCAGTGCGGAAGGAGCAAAAGTTGCATCTTCACCCATGTCCAGAATGACGACACAGCTGACGCACAGGGCAATCCTTCTCCAGATCTGCGGACAAGGCCGCCGCAGGAACGACCCAGATGTTTGATAATTGCTCCTTTCCGATTTGTCCCCATTTCTACACATCAATCAAATCACAATCATGGCGCAAAGTTGGGATTATATCGCCAAAATCGTATCGCTAGGTGACTCTGGTTGCGGAAAGTCCAGTGTATGTAGTCGCTCATACCATGTCCTTCCCCAGCAACAGCAGCTTACCCGTACCGTTTACAGCTCACGATAAGACTGTGCGAAGGACGCTTCTCCCCTCACCACGATGTAACCATTGGTGTCGAATTTGGCAGTCGCATTGTACCGGTTGGTCCTCCTGCCTCATTAGCTCTCAAAGTCAACGACCCTTCCGCCGATACTCCCACCGAAACACCATCAAATACCGATTCGCCAAATCAAAAGCATATGAAACTATCGTTATGGGATACCGCTGGACAAGAGACGTACAAGTCAATCACACGATCATACTTCAGAGGTGCCAGCGGTGCTCTACTGGTCTTCGACATCACAAGGCGTGCTACTTTCGAAGCCGTGACAGCATGGTTGAACGACCTCCGCCAGATTGCTGAAGAAAACATCATCGTCGTGCTCGTCGGAAACAAGAGCGATCTTGCTGCTTCAACGACAGTGGCCGAGGGAGCCGGCTCCGAGAACAAGCGTCAAGTCACACAGGAAGAAGCCGAAGCATGGTGTAAAGAGAATAAGGTCATGCAATACGTCGAGACTTCGGCCAAGAGCGGCGATAACGTCGAAAGGGCTTTCCGTGAGGTCGCAGAGAGAATATACCAAAACATCGAGGCCGGAAAGTACGACTTGAACGACAGACGATCTGGAGTCAAAGGTCCTGGAGCTGGTGGCGGCAACACTGCGAGAACCATCAATCTGGGCATGAACGACGCTGCTTCCGTTCAGAAACGCGGCAAGCAGGGCGCATGTTGTTGATACTGTTGTACTACCAGCGTTTTTGTTTAGGGATTCTGAAGCATAGCGGGCGTTGCGGGCATGGCCAAAAAGGTCTTTGGGCGCTTTTGAATCAGTTATTGACACACTAATATCACCTTCTTTACAATGCTGAAATGAGCTAGGTCCGATTCCAAGCTTTCGGTTCACTACCGTCTATTGTCGCCTTTGATGCATTTCGACAGAAGGTGCATTTTCACTGTCCTCATACTCTTCACTCGTGTTGAGCTTGTCTACACTTGTTGCGGCGCTCACTTGCTAGCCCACACCGCTTTTTATCGTCTTCTGCAGTGAGGTGGGCTGTCTCTAGACATCTCACCTTGTATATCCTCCATTTCACACCATTCCCTTTCACTCGCACATTTAGATCAATCTGCTTCCTATATTAACCTGCCAGCACTGTTCCACCTTCTTAGCCTATCGTTCATATGGTTCCCTCTGTTCGTGGCCACTACGCTCCGCTTCTCAATTTAACTTCTTCATCTCATCTACAGTCTACCCAACTACCTTTATGGTTATAAGCCTTCGGCGGTCCCGACTTTTTACCTATCCAGCACAACAATCGCGAATACCGGTACTTGACAACATCGGAACACTGCACTCGAACATTCACTGCTTCGGTTCTGTTCACAATGTCGAAAAGACAAGCAGATTACGACTACGATTCGTCTGACGATGACGATGAAGAGATGAGCAGCTACGATGCTACTGCGGTCGAAGAGGCACCCAAGACCCCAGCCAACCATCCCTCGTTTGCCAAAGCCAAGGAGAAGCACCGAGCGATCATACAGCTTCTGGAAGAGCCGCTCAAAGAAACCACAAGCACTAGCAGCAACGTCAACAAGCTTTCCAGCATGATTGAAGAACGTAGGGAATGCTGCCCTATGATTGAAATCCGTATTACCGTTGCAGGTGGCATGGGGTCCGGCAAATCAAGCGTCAGCAATGCCCTTATCTCTGTGGGATTACTGACTCCCACGGTACGTCAAGAAGATCCTGTACGCAAGCGTCATCACTGATCATTGAGCACAGGGCGATAGTGGCTTGAGCGAGACGCTGGTCATCCATGAATTCAGGAGGGTGCGGCCTGACCAGACACAACCTTTCAGGGCGGAGATCGAATACTACCGCGGTGCCGAGCTGGAGGAAATTATGGCTACTGAGTTCAAGCAAGCCTATGCCGCCGTCGACCCGTCCGAAGATAACGTTTCCGACTCTGAAGATATAGATTTTGACGACTCCGAGAAGGACCACGATGAGTATGGGCACATACAGGCTATCTCCAATCTTTTTTGCAACCGCCCCGAATGCGCTTCTGTCGAGGCGACCAAAGAGTTTCTTCGCCAAGCTCACAGCGAGAACGACAAAGCAGCTATCGCTCGCGTGGTACGTTGGTCCGAAGAAATTATCAGGAATTACACGGAAAAGAGTGTTGGGAGCACTGTGGTCATGGAGTCTGCAACCACAGCGGATCTTCTCCAGGAGTTGCGAGGGTTCACTCACACCACCGTCAAAAAGGGTCAAGACTATGGATGCGAACGTGCTTGCTGGCCCATTGTCAAAAAAATCACATTCTGTCTCGACACCCCTTTACTCAACGACGGGATTGTTCTGGTGGACACACCTGGCTTGAACGATTGTGATCCTACACGAGCTGCCATGGTCAAGAAGGAGTTTGCGAGAAGCATCTTCGTTCTTATCATAGCGCAGATCAGTCGAGCAATCAACGATGATACAGTCCTGCGATATTTGCGAAAGGGATACCTCTCACACCGAATCGGAAAAGTTATCCCTGTTCTTACACACACCGACTCTCTCAGCCAGTTCCAAGGTTGGGGAAATGCCAATGACGTTCAGAAAGACCGATTGCAAGAAGCCGAAGATGAAGTCGACCAGCTTGAGAAGGAGCTTGAACAGCTCCGTGCCAACAAAAGACAAAAAATAGCAACGAGTGAGATACCGTATCGCGTTCAAAAAGAACAATTGCTGTGAGTAACTTATCCGCAGAAAGTGATCGTCGGCTGACGGTCTTTTATAGGCGAAAACTACAGGTAGCCAAAGCTCAGTAAGTAGGCGCCCTATATCTGCACCTCTCCGCAACTAACAGCATTTTGACAGGAAAGATCGATGTGGTATCATGATTCGAAATGAGTACGTCACCGAGACTTTGCAGAATAAATACAGGACAACAACCAGGGATGTAACCCCCCTTCCTGTCTTCTGTGTGTCCACCTTGGTGTATGAGAGCCACCGTGCTGGATTCAAAAAATCAAGCGTCCCGGTCCTATCTGTGGCAGACACCCGGATCCCTGCTCTTCGTCACTATCTGCGACGCGCAACTGGAGAGAGACCTTTCAATATAGTCACGTTCCATTACGAGAACACCTTGCCCTCAATCATCAGCAGCTTTGAGATGTGGTGCTGCAAGGCTCACCTGAATGGCAGCGAAAGGTTGGAGGCAATTGTGACCGATCTGAAGCCGGTGAGTACCAGAAATACAATGCTATGAGCTGCGCAACGCTGACAAATCGTAGATATGCTCTGCAGTCGTAGAAGATTTCAATGACATGGTCAACAACGAGATTAAGCGCATTCTGGATGTCCTCATACTCAATGAGCAGACGCTGAATGAGCAGAGCCATGATGTTTGCCAGGGATGGGAAACCATAAGTCCTCCAAAGTATCGCAACCTGGTAAAGAAGAGGGGCTTCCGACTCAAAACCAAAGCGCTTCCCGGATTATACTGGAACGGAGACCTCATCAAGATATCAAACCCTCTCATACTGGCCAGATGCCAGAGCCTGCTGGACATGATTATCAATTCGGAGATTAACATTGCCATCGCTTTGGAAGAGCATGTCAACCAAATGAGTACCAGCGTCCGGGAAGATCGGCAGTCAACTTTCGTGAAGCTCGAACCCTTCTCCCATCTGGTTGACCTGAAGAAAACGGAGATGAGAAAAACAGTCGCGGAATCCTTCAGCTCACTCAAGGCCGAATTCGAAGGTGTCATTCACGAACTCACCTCGCCACACCCAGACGAAAGAGATGCGTCAATCATCTCGCGATGCATGGTTCCGATATACGAATCAACTGAAGCTATCAAGGGCAAAAATTCTAATGTACGCAAGCCTCAGCATATGAGGCGTCAACTTCGCATAATGGGAGGCCTGTGGTCGTCTGTCCATGAAACAGCTCGTTCTGAATTACAACAAGTCTTGGACACGCACTGCACCGAGCTTTCCAGCAGTGTCCAGGCCAGCCTGCAGGAAATCCAAAACAGCTTCATCAACTGTTATCGGGACAAGGAAGTCGAGCCTGAAGAGGAGAGAAAGATGAGGGGGGAACTCACTCGTCGCGTACAACTTGCAAAGGAGATACTGCCGCAGATGGGAGATGACATTGAGAAAAGCAAGGAGAACGAACCCAAAAAAAGTCGACCCCACAGAAGCACTACGAACACGCCAGGAGCAGAATGAGATCTTGGTGAGGAAGAATTAAACATGTGTAATACATCTCGATAAGATCACGAACACAAAATGCGAACAATGACAAGACTTTGACGAGCCCTGTTTCTGCTCCCAATCACATGGTCATGCACAAACTTGCATAGTTGACACCATCAGAATGTAGCACACTGATCTCTCTGGACCATCTTGCTAACTACAACAGTGTCTTGAAGTTTGATAGCTAGATCTGAGGAGCGATTGAACGGCTGAGATTCTCAAGTTCAGTGTGAATGTCGTTGACCTGCAGTCAACGTTACAGACTCTTTCTTCCTCTGGACAAGCACGCTGAAATAGAAAATATCTTGCGATCTGATGATTGGTTTGGAGGGCAGTTGCGACGCTGAAATACTTCAGCTTTGACATGGTCTTCTGTGATCTACAGTTTACGTTGGCTAGTGCTCCATGGATATTGATTCTTACTATGAAGAAACATTGTGCATCTTTGTAGTTGGGTGGGTCCTGAGCGAAATGGGAAGTTGAGATAGCCTTTTCAAACATAACTTTAACTGATACTTCTCAGGTACACGTATGAACGTCGAATCTGTCTTCCATATACAATCTAGCTTCAAGGAGATGTTCTGAGTTCTGGAGAAGTGTGTGGGCAAGAAAGACAATTTCTTGGGCCTTCTGAAGGTAGTCACGACTCGAGGGGCTTTCTTCACTCGACAGCGGCGTTCTGACAACGGGTTTGTTCAACCTGGCACGAAAGTCATCCTTTCCTTGAACGCATTCACTCCATCTCGTTTTTGCCAGACTCAACGGCATCTCCCTTTCATCATCCACTCGCAGCAATATTGCTGGATTTCGATTCACTGAGGGTGGACTACACATCTTCAGTGTACATTTTATGCTCACACAGCCTTCACCTTTGCACCTCACACCTTCACCTCGACCTCCGAGAGGTCCGACTAGCTATTTAAATAACCTCCGCCATCTCTCCCAGACCTTCTCCTCAATTCATACACACATCCCACCATCTTTCCCACTTCTCAACCTTCTGCTCAAGTCATACACACTTCCCATCTTTCGGACCAATCTCTCTTCTCTCCTCCAACTAGTCTCGACATCTCAACCACATCATCTTGTTCTTGGACTGGCTCACAAGACGGCCGGACTTTCTCAAGAAATACCTCATCGACTCACTCTTACATCGCCACCAAATTACCTACCCCTCCCTTTCAGGTGATTCACATTAGCGAACTCAGCCGGACCGTCTTCACTCGCAGTCCCACAACAGCCTTCATATCGATACCTTCCTCTGCTGTCAACATTGGCCTAACGACCTACTCTACTCCAAACCTTGTTTATGCACAACGACAGTATCCTCAAAAACACATATCATGATGCATACTACTGGAGAAAAGATCGCGGGTCTCAACACACCTGATAGAATGCTTGCTGCTGGCGCCCCTCACCGATCATGCCATCAGCGCGCTCTGAACTTCGCAGGACAGATCTCTATCACATTTCAGAAGGTGTTCCAGAGAAACCAGTACACCGACTGTCATGTCGAGGCCCTCGTCCAACACGTCAATGGCATTCTAGACGCTCGTCCTTCGAATGAGGTCCGCTTCGCCTTCATCGGCCACATGGGTTGTGGTAAATCATCGTTGATCAATGCCATCCTGGGCATCTTTGACATCGCCCGCAAGGTAAGTCAGACAGATCGCAATTTCCTTACATGGTGCTAAAAGTATGCATAGGATGGCAGTACGGGACTTAGCTGTACCTGGATGATCCAAGAATTCAGACGATCTTTGCCTAACCAAACTGCACCTTTCCGAGCCGAGATCTTGTTCTATGACGAGATAGAGCTGGAGAAGCTTTTCGCTACCATGGTTTCAGAGCTTCTCAGAGCCATCGCCTCCGACAACAACCGCGATGCTGAACAACAAGAGGATGATGAAGTTGAGAAAGTTGCCAAACGTGGAACCGCTCATATCAAGACATTTCGGGCCTTGTTTCACCACAAGCCTGAGTTCGAAACAGACCATACTACCAAATCATTCGTCTCCCAGGCCGAAAGCGACCAAGGCAGAGATATTGTCAGCATGATGGTCATGTGGGCTGGAGAGCTCATTCGTCAAGCAAAGACGGAGTTCCAATCAACAACACAAAGTGAATTGCTTCAGCAAATGCGCAACTACACACATGGTCCAGTGGACTGCGAAGACGATGAACATGTGTTTTGGCCTTTGATCAAGAAGGCGACATTCGGTCTCACAGGCTGCCCAGTGCTTGAAGATGGTGTAATTCTTGTTGATATGCCGGGATCGCACGATTCGAACTCGATCCAGGCACTCACATCCAGGAGAGCACTGAGGGAGTGCAATTACTATGTTCCCACTGCAGCAATCATCAGAGCTTTGAGCGACGACACTCTGAACGATTGCCTTGAAGAAGGGTTCAGAAGAAAGAAAGTCTTTGTCGTCCTTACCAAGATCGATGACATCGACACAAGTCTGAGTGGAAAGCAGGCTGAACTAACAGCACGGCTTGCTGACCTTCGTGAACAACGCCTCTGTGCCAAAAGAGAAGGCAGGACTCAGGAGAAGGCAGCTATCGTTGAGCAGGAAGAAGAATTGGAAGAGGAGTTACGACTGGTGAGAGCAGATGAGTCACCGTCGACCGCCATCATGGAACGCAACAGCAAAGTGGCAAACAATATGATCGATGACTACAAGCGTCGGACTGGCGACCAGCGCCCTCTGGATGTCTTTCCAGTGTGCAGCAAGATGTCCGAACAATATCAGCGTGGCCTCGCTGCAAGACTCGATTTGACTGACGAACAGACTGGCATCTCAGCCGTACTTGACCATCTAATCAAGACAACCCTCGAAGGCCGTTTCAACGACGTCAATTACCTCTATCAGGACCAACTACCTCTGGTGCTCAACAGGATTGAACTCTGGTGTGACAAGAGGCATTTTGCCCGTAAGGACGTTCTGGAGAGGACTGTCGAAGGGCCTGCGGCTGTGAGTGCTTCCCAAACAGGTTTTTGAAATCAATTGGCTGATCATGCACAGAGATACACAGATCACATCGAAACCTTTCTCAACGAGGCACACAAACGCGTCCAGAAGCTCCTGGACAGTATGAAGAGCAACGAGCATGCTTGGACCAAGAGAGCCACGAAGCTTTGCGACACCTGGAAATCCAAGTACACCACGCCGCAATATGCTTCACTGGCCAAATCCTATGGAGTGAAAAAGAAGATAAAGCTCATCACCGAAACCAATTGTAACAAGGATCTCGCACAGATTCTCCAGCGCAGCATAACTGCTGATATCGACCACCTAATCGGATTTGCCGACAAGCATAAGGTTCATATGTTTGCGCTCTTCAAAGAACCTCTGGCCAGAATGGAGGCCGACTTGCGCAACCACGAAGAGCTAGCTTTGTTGCTTCCTCAGTCTCTGCTACGCCAGTTCGGTCTGCACAAGAAGGCCCTGGCAGTGCCTTTGGACAAGTGCTTCGCAGTCCTGCGAGAGGATCTCAGAAACATCGGACGCGATCTGACCACAACTACAGGATATTCGATCATCGTGCATTGCATGAGACCTGTATATGTTGAGGTGATGAATATCAAGGGAAGAGGATCTGGCACACTGCGACCAGAGAAGATGCGGGAACGTGTTGATCGTCTTTGGTCCGACGTCCGCGACCAAGCTAAGAAGCGATACGCCAGGGCTTTTGAAAAATGCTCGAGAGATCTATTGGCTGTTGCAGAGAAAATACTCAAGGATATCCAGGACAGCTTCGACGGGTTCTGCCAGGAGAAGAAGTTCGAGGAGCCGGGCGAAATCGAATTGAGAAGAGAGCTCACCTTGGCATTGATCAAGGCAAGGGATATCCATGATGGACCGTTCCGCGAGATCATGCAAGATTACAGCATGAACATGGTCCCGGACAGAGTGAAGAAGGAAGAGCATTGAAAAATCTGACCTGACGTGGACAGCAGCAGGCGAGATGCACCCTCCCCGGGTGCTGAACTTTGTCACGCGCATGCTGTAGAAATGCACAATGTTTTTGAGATCAGTGCAGCCTTCCACTGAGAAGCGCTGACTTTCACACTCTCGGTGGAAGGCTGCACTGGTCTGAAAAACACTGTGCATTCCTCCGGTCAGGACAGCCTTGGTTGCGGTCCCGAGAGGTCGCTAAAAGTGACAAAATTTAGCACATGGGGAGGATATCTACGAGATAATCAGCATCAGACTTTACGGAGGTCGGACACGCTATGATATAGCGGATATAATGGCCACATCGAAGGGGCTGTACAATATAAGACTCAATATGAGCACAAGATATCAAAAGAATACTTCATCCCATTCGTTTCGCGAACAGCTTGATAAACCCGGATCGGGATCGGTGAACAGCTGTCAGAAGAGCGAGCAGCGGGTCGTGGACGGATCGTTGCTCCTTCTGAAATTTGTATGAACATTGATCGTTGAGAAATGCTGTATGATTATATCTAGAAAGTGGTCGAGCGGAAGCAGATTCCATCTGGGAGTTGTTGTAGAAAAGCAAACGCTCGTTGTAACAAGCTACTCGGGGCATGCCTTGACTCCGACTCACGGACCTTTTGTTTCTGTGCCACCCAAACGCCACGCTAAGGATAAAAGACGCAAACCTCGAAAAGAGAACACCATGTCTACTTTGGAAGCACGAAAAGGCCAGGCTTCATGTTGATTCTGCAGAGCTTTGCAACACAGCCAGAGAGTTGGAGGTATGTCTGCACACCCTCGAGAATTCTCATGTGGGTGAAGCCGATTTCCCTGATGAACTCGAGTTTGGCGTGCTCCGAGAGAACGGGAATGGTCTTTGTGACTTTGAACATTGTGCTGATGATGTCGTGGCACGAGTAACCAGAGTCCCTGGATGTTGCGTTAGTGTGATGAGCATTTGGCTTGGGTATAGGAAGAAGGCATACCAGAGTTCCTTGAGCATGGACAAAGCAGCATCGATGTTGCACAAGTGGCAGTTCTTGATCATGGTCTCGACCTTGTAAGGGTGGGGTTGGTCGACGACCCTGAAGACGTTGTTTCCATCGACGAAACCGAAACCAGCATGTGTACTCTGCAGGTTGTTGATTGCTTGTCTCATATCGCCTTCTGCGCTGAATACCAAAGCAGCAAGGCCATCCTCGGAGTATTCAACCTTCTCAGCCTCACAGATCTGTGTCAGACGCTTGACAATCTGTGCGTCGGTCAGGCGTGAGTATCTGAGAATGGCACAACGAGATTGTAGAGGCTCAATGATCTTGTTGGACTGATTGCAAGCGAAGGCGAAGCGAGTTGTGCTGGAGTAGATTTCCATGGTTCTTCTCAAGGCTTGCTGGGCGCCGGATGTCATGCTGTCGGCTTCATCGAGAATAACCAGCTTTTGGCGGCCGGCGGGTAGTGTGACTTTTTTCTGAGCGAAGCCCTTGATACGATTGCGGACGACGTCGATACCACGCTCGTCTGAGGCGTTCAGTTCAAGGACGGCTTCCTTGTAGGCATCTCCAAGCAATTGTCTCGCCAGACACAGGATCGAGGTTGTCTTTCCGATACCAGGCATGCCCGAGATGATGACGTGAGGCATGTTGCCATCTTTGGCGATGATTTTGAGTCGTTCGATTGTTTCTGTGTTGCCGACGACGTCGTCCAGGAAGACGGGTCTGTATTTCTCTACCCTGCAAATGGCGTCAGTTTAGCCCATGCATCGAGAAGCATATCTCGTACCAGGGTAGTTCGTAGCCAGGTGCAGCAGAACCTGTTGCGCGTGCCTGAGCACCATTCTGGGCGGATGAAGGGCCTGCAGTCACCATTTTGGTATAGTTGTAATAGTGTCGACCTTTGAGTGTCTTCTTGCAGCTTGACCGCGTCTTTGAGGCACGCGTTTCCACTTCACGCGTAAAGTGGTCACAAAAAAGTGGGTCCGCGGCTAAGCTTGCTCGGGAAACAAGCTCTCTCAATTCATCTCGCCCAAACCTTGAAACTACAATCATGCATGTTGATGCTGAGCTGCGGTAGGAACTATCACTGATCTCTACCTTCCAATCGTGATCTTGTGAAGATACTGGCGCTTCTCCCCAGCGTAAAGACCCAGGCGGCTACTGCTCTATCGAGGCGCGAGGAGCAAGGCTTGGCCAATCAATCAGAGGAGGATCATCGCTGCTTCCGCGACCACATTCTTGTCTCCTGTGGCACGCGCTCCAACTTCACTTAAACCCTCTCTTCCCCAATTCCTTTCGACCTTCGCTGTCCTCGATCCAACATCGGGCAATGATCCTTCCATTCGCTACTTAGAAGTCCCTCCTCAGCATGGCCATCAGCCCCAAAATGAAGAGCTACCGGCTCTTGCTAGCCTTTGCTATCTTCGCTGCCGTCCTCTTCATTCATCGAGATCGTGTCGCATACGCTGGCTTCAAGTCATGGAGCGCTTCTTCCAGCCTCGTCTTCGGCGGTCATGTCGATTGGAGCCAGGTCCCCAAGCAACATCCAGTCACGTCTATGCATGCTCTGCCTACTGGCAAACCGAAGAAGCTGCCAAAGATCCAATACAGCTTCCCAACAGAGTCTTCTTCCGAAAAGACGCTTCGTGAAGAACGCCGCCTCGCTGTTCTTGACGCCTTCAAGCGGGCTTGGAACTCGTACAGGGAACATGCCTGGATGGCAGATGAGCTCACTCCAATCTCCGGCGAGAAGAGAAACACTTTCGCCGGATGGGCTGCCACTCTGGTCGACGCACTTGACACCCTCTGGATCATGGGTCTGAAAGCAGAGTTCAACGAAGCCGTGGCCGCAGCAGTCTCCATTGACTTCGCATCGACAGCCCAGGAAGAGATTAATGTCTTCGAAACCACAATCCGATACATGGGTGGCTTCTTGTCAGCATACGACCTGAGCGCTGATGAAAGACTTTTGGTCAAGGCCAAGGAGCTTGGTGAGATGCTGCTCCATGCCTTCGATACTCCAAATCACATGCCTATCACTCGCTGGAAAGTCATGGACGCTCGCAGAGGAGCTCCTCAAATTGCTGACCCTGTCACTCTTGTTGCTGAGATCGGCTCGCTTGTCATGGAATTTACCCGCCTTTCACAGATCACGGGTGATTCCCGCTGGTTCGATGCAACCCATCGTGTTATGAAGCTCTTTGAAGAGCAGCAGTCTAAAACTCATGTTCCTGGAATGTGGCCCATCCTCGTCAACGCCAGAGAAATGGATCTCACTTGGCACACCGACTTTACGCTCGGAGCCATGTCAGATTCTGCCTATGAATACCTCCCGAAGATGTATGCCCTGCTTGGTGGATTGGAACCAATGTACGAGAAGATGTACCGTGACGCCATGAACGCTGCCATTCGATACACGCTCTGGCGACCTATGACTCCTGACAACGCTGATATTCTGATTGCTGGAATGGCACATGTTGATGCAAACCACAAAGGTGGACTTGACTTCCAGGGTCAGCATCTCGTCTGCTTTGCCGGAGGCATGTTTGCTTTGGGTGGGAAACTGTTCAACGACCAGACTCATCTTGACATGGGCAGGAAGTTGACGGATGGATGTATCTGGACATACAAAGCCTTGCCTCTGGGAATCATGCCGGAAGTCTTCCACATGGTAGAGTGTCCAACTAACGAGCCTTGTGAATGGGACGAAAAAGCGTGGCACAAAGAGGTGCTGAGAAGAAAGGGCGACGAGAATGCGGACGTGCAAAAGGTCATCGCCGAAGAGCGTCTCCCACCTGGTTTCTCAAGTCTTGACGATCGCAGATACATTCTCAGACCCGAAGCCATCGAGAGTGTCTTCATCCTCTACAGAATCACTGGACGCAAAGATCTACAAGAGACTGCATGGCGAATGTTCAACGCCATTCAGGAAAACACCAAAACAGCATTGGCCAATGGCGCACTGGCAGACGTGTCCAGAGAAGACGGAAAGGTGTCGGTGACTGACAGCATGGAGAGCTTCTGGCTAGCCGAGACGTTGAAGTACTTCTACCTAATCTTCAGCGAACCTGATGTTATCAGTTTGGATGACTTCACCTTCAACACGGAGGCCCATCCTTTCAGGATCCCAAAGTAATAGATATGAGACATCCTATGCAACGACCAAAATGAACACGAATTAATCTCTTACTTGTGCCGTGGACAGAGGAATCCTGTAGAGCGTCGTAAAGAACATTCTCTGGAAGGTTGAGAGTAGCCTCGAGGGCATCCTAGTTCATGCATCTCAGCAAACACACAGCACCTGAAGAATGCCCAGGCCATGTTTTCAACAGGGGTGCAGAATATGGCCAGCCAACCAAATGAAGTACCCCGTTCTCGTACCTTTAAAGTCCATGCAGAACAACCCGTCCCTGATGCACGGAACCGAGACACCTCTTTGTGTTGATTATGAGAAATCTCTTTGTTATATAAAGTCTCTATTGTCGAAGCGAACAGACCACTTCATTCTATGAATACGAGCATTATTGAATGAACAGATGAGGTTTTCCTATGTTTGTGGAGATGATGGGAATTTAGAGAGCACTTCCACCTTTCTAGGCCTTTGAGGCGTGAAGGCGCACGTTCACAACGCAGGCGATCAGCCGCCATGCAGCGGGACTCGAAAGGTTACACATGAAGGATGGGCGGCGCGAGAGAAGGCGAAAAGTAAGAACAGCCTCTTCCGCAGGCTTCGGCGTGGATCAGGGCTCACGGTAAGCAAGGCACAATATGGTTCAAAAGTAGGATGCTTCGCCTCTTTTGCGACAGGCTGTGTCTCTTTTTCTTTGGAATCCCACGTACGCGCAGCTTGCAGCCTGCTCCTCGGTGCTCGTTTCTGACATCAGTCAAGTACTCTCCTTTTTTTGCCTTGGTTCTGGGCCGACACGAGAAAAGCTTGATCTAGCAGTCGACGCAATCTTGCCCAAGGCTAAATAGCACCGCGTACGCTACAAGTGATCACACGGCAACGGTGCGGCGATATCCAAGAGATTGTTCAGCAAACAAAAGGCATCACGCATCTCTTGATCTCAAATCTGGATTGATCTGCTTTCAATTCCGCGGATCGTCTTCACTGCAAGACTTATTTTCCCCAGAACTCGGCGTCATCCTCTCGGGAAGGGCGGATCACGGCTCGACAACATTCGTGGCTGGGCGTATTTGTGGCCGCGTCATACAAGCCTCTTGTCATCTTTTCTGGAATACATCTTGCCTGCCTTCTTAGCATCACTTGCCAAAGCTTTCTTTGTTTTCTTAACATCGCCTTCTTCGCCTCCTACACCCTCCGCCACCGCGTGCATATATCTTCGACGTCGAGTCCCGTCACTACTTACTCGTAAGCCTACCGGATTTCAGGAGCAACATGAAACATATCTCGACCTTGGCACTTGCCGCCAGCACCATCATCGGTGCCGAAGCCATCACTCTGCAAAAGCGTTCCGACAGCGCATCAAAGGTGATCGAGCACGAGATCCAGAGAAAGCATGTCGCCAACCCCCTGAAGAGAGACCGCCTACGAAGACGTCAGAACACGATTTCGCAAGAGTTGGACAATGAGCAAACACTTTACTTCGCCAATGTTTCCATGGGAACCCCCGAGCAGAACTTCAGACTACACATCGACACCGGATCTAGTGATCTCTGGGTCAACGTTGCAACCTCGACTCAGTGTGAGGACACTCAGCAAAACGACTGCTCCATCTCCGGCACATACGCTCCCAACTCGTCCTCTACATATGAATACGTAAATAGTCTTTTCAACATCTCATATGTTGATGGTTCCGGTTCATCGGGCGACTACGCTACCGACACTTTCCACATCGGTGGTGCCGACCTTCCTGCCCAGCAGTTCGGTATTGGTTATGTCTCGAGTTCTGAGGAGGGTATTCTCGGAATTGGTTATCCCTCCAACGAAGCCATCCTCACCTACCAGAGAGAGTCATATGTCAACGTGCCTCAGCACATGATGCAGTCTGGACTCATCAACACCAACGCCTACAGCTTGTGGTTGAATGACCTTGACGCCTCCAAGGGCTCAATCCTCTTCGGCGGTGTCAACACTGAGAAATACACCGGTTCTCTTCAGACCTTGCCCATTCTCGCCGAGCAGGGTGTTTACGCAGAGTTCATCATCGCTTTGACTGGTGTTGGCTACAATGGCCAGGAGAACTCCATCGCCTCCAATGTCAACACTGCTGCTCTCCTCGACTCTGGCTCCAGTTTGATGTACTTGCCCAACGACATCACTGAGGAGATCTACCGTCTTACCGGTGCCAAGTACAATTCCGAGTACGGTGCTGCCTTTGTCGACTGCAACATGCGTTACAACGACACCACCATTGACTTCACCTTCTCTTCGCCCACCATCCGTGTCAGCATGTCTGAGCTTGTCCTCGTCATGGGATACCAAGGCCGCACTCCTCTCTGCATCATCGGCATTGCACCTGCTGACGGCACCACTCCCGTCCTCGGTGATACTTTCCTCCGCAGCGCCTACGTCGTCTACGACATCACCAACAACGAAATCTCGCTCGCTCAGACCAACTTCAACAGCACCGGCAGCAACATCATGGAAATCACAAACACTAGCATTCCCGACGCCACTGGTGTTCCCGCTGCTGTCACCTCAGTCGCTTCAGAAACAGGCGGTGGTCGTCTTGGTGGTTTCCCCTCTGGCAGCGTCACTAGCAGCGCTCTGGGTGTCGCCATGACTCCCGGACCCAAGAGTTTCGGTGCTCTCGCTGCCGTTGGTGCCGCCGCATTCTTTGCTTTGTAAAAAATCTTAAGACATAGAAGTTGCGTGTCTTTACGAAGGTCATGACCTTTTGCTTTCTCTCTATCCATTATTGTCATTACTGTAAATATACAGATGCTTTTCCAAGCATGCTTTCATCCTGCATAGTCGGCGTTTTCCATGCCTCTCTCTCTCTCTCTCTTTCGTTGTCGATAGCGTTGCTCGCATACATGCGTTTTGGATCAGGAAAATTAGACATGCATAACTCTTTTCTCTTTCGCAGAGGTACACATATCAACTTGCTCTTTTCCTGACATTCTCTTTGAATATGTGTACTATTAATATATCATGTGTGGTGTGTTTTTGCATGTGTGAGATTCGTCAAACTTCTCACGTCATCTCGGTAACTGACTTTTTCACGTCACAACCACTGTGATCGATTTGTACAGTGTAACTTTCTGAGGATGATGGAAAAGTGTACATCGTATCCAACTCGATCCAAGCGGGATCTCCTAATCAGTGGCAGATGATTCAGGATAGTTGGTATGACCATTTCTCAAGATATGATATTTTGCATGCACTTGTTGAGACAGGGTAACACGTTTAACTAACCTTTTTGAATTTGTGATATTGTGTTCTTGCATTTCAGCGGGTTGGTATTCATTTTTGTTGCGTGTCATTGGATTCTTGGGTATGTGGGTTATATCGACTATGCGGTTCGGGGTAATCAGAGGTGTTGTGGTTAAGATATGTTTCATTTCTTCTCTTCAATGCTTGGGATTTGAGATCGAGAGATGAGTAGGATGCCACGCGAGCGTCAGCGGATGTTTTGATTGAGACGAGAGAACACCTTCAGACTACGACTAGAGCTGATAAGATTAGAAAGCATAGTCAGGTATATATGCAAGCAACACTCCAACTGATCTTCGATACCTCCCGCTGGCCCAGAAAACAGTCACACCCAGCAATCAGAATCCGCAGATCTATTTCCCAATGACTTTAGGAACGGCCCAAAAGCCAGAGAATCTCTTCTCCGCGACAACTTCAACCTTGACTTTTTCCTTAACCTCATCTTCTTTGCCTTGAACGTCTGCTACAGTCTTCATGCCTATTTCCTCGACGACCTTTTTGATCAGAGCAACAGTGATACCGGTGGCGACGATTGACCCGAGTATCCCTTGCACTTCAGCTTTGAATCCACTTTCACAGCCCTTGTAGTTGCCGATTGATGGATTCGCAGATTTCAGTGTGGATAATGCGGTTTTCGCACTCTTCAGACGGGAAGAGATTGTTGTAAAGACGGCCGAGAAAGAGGATTGAGCGGTGAGGTTTGTAGAAGCATCCATCTCTTCCGCAGATGGCAAAGAAGGTGTTCCGATGGGTAAGTATGGTTTCATCCTCAATTCATGCCTCCTCTGCATTGTCGAGTAAGTTTCTCGGGTGTCGATATCCTTGATCAAGCCGAGTGACATGAGCACAGCATACACCGAACTCAACGCAGAAGCGAATTCAGCCGTGCAAGAAGCTTGAGCGGTCAAGAAAGCGATGGTGGCTTGAGAGGTAGCCACCTGTTCCGCCATTGCGATATTGCCTTGTTTCTTATACTTCCTCATTCGCAAGTGTAGGAAAAGATCAATGTGTTGAAGATGTTCTGCTCTCGTGTGGGCGACGAAGCTGAGGAAACGGTACATGTATGCTATTTCCTGGTTTTGGTATACGTCCAGTTCGAAGCCTAGTTGTATACTCCATTCCATGATGCGTAGTTTGTGGAAGTATGCCCATGCTGCCAGAGGGTAAAAGCGTTCTAGACCGGGGGCAGATGTTGAAGGAAAGAGGGAGTGGAGTTCGGCATCGGCGTTCTCGGCTTCTGCTTGGAGACCATCTAGGATGCCTACGCTCTGGCAGAATGTTCTTCTCATGCGACAGCGATTTTGGAGTATCATGCGGGGGATGTTGATGTATTCGTCCAGTGCTTTTGCCATGAATTCATCAATGACTCGAGAGGAGAGGTAGCGAGGATCTGTCGGTAATTCGACTTCCCAATTTAGAGGAGAGAGGAGGGGATCGCCAGCCATGGAGAGAGAGCGGATATCTTCGAGGATGAGGGAGAGATGGGGTGTTTGGGTGAGGAGCTTTTGACCTTTGAAGAGGAGGCCTTGCATCACTGAGCGTGAGTAGGTGGATGGTTGGGGTGATCTGCTGGAGAAGTCCCATGCGAAGCGCTAAATGATCAGTTAGTCGTGATCCCGGTTGCAATGACTAGCCATAGTTGACTTACAGTTACGTTCAAGGGGCTAGGGTTCTCAATGCTCGCAAATCGATGGGCTTCAATGTTGTCCTCAGCCAGTCTCTTGAAGCGCGGATACGCCTCTTCCCAACTCGTCTTGATCATGGGGATCGGCGGAGTGTTACTGGCCAAATGTCTTTGTACTCTTTCAGAAAAGAGATCAGGTCTTTCCTTGCCCAGCTTGGTCGTATCATTGACTTTGTTCACAGAGTCGAGTACCGCTTTCCATGTTTCAGACTTGTCGACGACCTCAACTGGTGTAAGTGGTTCCAGTGCCTCGAGCAAATGAACACGCAATTCCAAGCGGCATCTGAGGGCATCTTGAACATCGGTAGACAAACCCTGTTTCTCCAGATCCCCAAGAGCCTTCTTGATTTCTCCAATAACATCGTCATGGCTACAGTCGTTCAACATGTACTGTGTGAATGTCTGAGTGACAAAATCCTCTTCCTCATAGTAATGTTCAGAAGTGATTTCCTGAATCACCGCATCACAAGACTTGATGATACCAAGACAGAATGCCCTCAGAACACTGCTGACGAGTGGATCCACAACCTCAGGGCTATTCTTCTTCGGACTGAACACAATAGCGCTCAGAGATCTGTAGTAGGGTGTTGAAAGAGAATACATGTGCAGAGATGTGAACACCGTCTGCGAAAGAGCGTATCCTTGATGCCATGCCATCTGAACCGTGTTAGTCTTCTCGTTTGACCAGGAATTAGTCGGAGACGCATACCTCAAAGGAAAGCAGTTGATCCATAATACCGATGATTTCCTCCGGTAGCATCTTTTGCAAAGGGTCGAAATTGTCTACCGCAGCATCCTTTTCCGGAAGCGCGAATCCGCTGTCCATTTTAGGATCCATGATCTGGTCCCATATCAGTATATGCTATTCATCAAAATGACTTAAACTCACCTCAAGCGCTCCGACTGCCTCAAAAAGTGTGAAGAAGTCATCTTTGACGAGTTGTCCCTGCCGGAGTTCTACAATTTAGTCAGTACAGGGCAAACGCTCTTGAGGCCTCTCGCGACTCCCATTTCTCTCGGCATGAAAGCGAGAAACGGAAACGACTCTTGTCCAGAGGTTCTCAACGTACCTGCCGAAGCATCTGAGAAATCCTTGGTGATATCTCTGACGGCTATTTGTCTCGGCGTATATTGCGATGATCTCGAATTGCCACCATTGTACGCAGAAGACATGATGGGATTGATATCTCCGGTCCCTAGGTTCAAGCGCGTTGTATCTGGCTGCATGGTGTTTTATCGCGCGGGTTGGATTAATCGTGGGACATTGTTGGATTTCTTGGTCCGAGGTGTTGGGCGGGCTTCGTATGGCTTCGCAGTTGAGATGGATCTCGATCATTTGACAACATGATTGAACTCAGAAAATGGACAGACTGCATAATTTTAGCTAGATTTATTGACGACTATTGCATTATCCACGGACTCAACCGATTTGTCACAAGGAAAACATCAATTCAAGCACATCAAACAGGGACATATTCATGAGACCGTAGCGGATTAGAGTACGAGTGGTGCCGATTGACGATTGCATTCATGCTTTTCACTTTCGCAAATTGACAATATTGGTACAACCACCCCTCAAGGGTCTTTCTTTCCTTCCCTTTGTCTTTCCCTAGCGCATGGTATCTGGATGAATTTACGAGGCCTGGGTGGGGGTGGACTCTGCGAGAGCGGCGGCGAGGTTCTTGGTCTCACCCTGCTTGCCGTTCTGTTTGAACACAATTCTTGTCAGCGATGTTGTCTTGGTGCTTGCTATGCAGCGTATGGAGTGTGCGTGGCGTGGGATAGAGTCGTCGGTGTCGTGGTGTTGGGGTCTCAGGTCGAACGCACCTCCCACTTGGCAAATCTCAAGTCCATCTCTCCTCTGCGCTCGGCAGCCAATCTCTTGTCTTCCTTGAGCGAGCGGCGGACAACACGGGCGGCGACGGCCAGGTAACGGTTGTAGCTGTGAATCAAATCCTCGAATCAGCCTTCGCTTCTTGCTTGTGTCCAATCTTTCCGAGCTCGGGGATGTCGCGGATCCGGGAGTTCCTACCTGAGACCAGCGGCTTTCCAGGCGGCGACCATTATGACGGTATTGAAGGGGATTGAGTGGTAGTTACGAAGGGTTGATAGAGAGCTTGGGGTCGGCACTGACTGATTGAATGCGCTTGCCCTCGACTTGCACGTCGGCCTCCGCTCTTGGCACTCTTCTCCGCCCGCAAATCACGTGAAATATACTACCACAATCATCATGTTTCACAGACGAAACAGAACATCAACTGGCAGTTCTCACTCAAGTGAGAACAGTCAAGGCTTCAGGAAGATGTCCTCCAGAAGTGATGGCATGCCTGACCAGACTGCGGCCTCACGCGATGTTCCTTCCTTCACAGATCCAGTCCCTCTTTCGGTTTCATCAAACTCAATTAACATGTTATCGACACTCGTAGCAAAAATAAAAGAAGAAAAAGGCTCTTTTATAAACAAACGAAAAAATTGCAAGTCTACGCAGAATCGCGAGTACAGGTTTAATGGTACATTTTGCTGCATCTGCTTCCCCAAATCATATTTACACCTTGAGGCCGAGCTCCTCAGCGTAAGGGAGTACGTAAAGGTCACCGACCGATGACACTGAAGCCTTGCTCTCGAAGATAGCTTTGGCAGCCTGGAAATATAGTCAGCACTTGTCGCATGCAGGAACAGATCAATATAACTCACCTCCTTAAGCTGCTCCTCGGTGACAGAGTCAATACCCTTGGCGACCTCATCTATTTGGTAGGCCTTGTTGCCCTGGACAAGACTGGCACCGGTAAGCTCAATACCAGCATCGATGTTCTGGCCGAACTCGAGCTCCTTGAACTTGGCGGCGGCCTTGGCCTTGGTGAAGTCCTCCTTGCTGACGCCCGAAGCGACCTGCTTGAGGGCGTTGACGACCTCCTGGGCGGCACCCTTGACATCCTTGGCGGAACCCTTGATCGAAACGGAAAGGAGACCAGCGTCGGAGTAGATGGCGCTCTTGGTCTCAACGTTGGCACCCTGGAACTTGGAGGAAGCCTTGGAGAGGAGAGAGAAACCGGGAGACCACTTGATGGTGGATTGACCACCGAGGAGAGCGGCGAGAACGGCAATCTCGGGCTTGTAGTTGTCACCAGCGGGGGTGCTTGAGCCGGGGAAAGCGAGAACCATGGCGTTTCCGGAACCGTGGGCAATACGCTCCTCACCACCGAAGTACTGGGACTTGGGGCTGGAGATGTTGGTTCTGGGAGTGGAAGGAATGTTGTTGAAGAACTGACCAACCCACTTGGACAGCTCACCAGACTCGACACCGTTGGCGACAATGGCGAAGTTGGGGGCAGCGTAGGCGGATTCGGCGAAGTCGGCGACAGCGTCAGCGTCGAGGTACTTGCTCAGAGGGGTGGAGGAAGAAGGCGAAGTCGGGACACCGAGACCGCGGTGGAAGGCAAGACCGTGGGCAGAGTTGACGGCCATCTCGAGGACGTCACCGAGGAAGTGCTTCTGGGCGAGCTGGATGTGGGGGTAGATCTCCTCGTGGTAGACGTGAGGGGCGTACTTGGTCTGGGTAGCGACCTCGGCGAGGAGCTCAACGAAGTAGGGAAGGTCGTCTCTGAGGAACTTTGCGCCGACGACGAGGTTCTCGCGGGAGCGCGAAGAGTAGGTCTGAGAGCCCATCAGCTCGGCCTCGCGCTGGATGCGGAGGGTGGAGCGCTGGTGGGTGCCCTGTATGAACGAATGAGTCTCATGTATGATGTATGTTTCTGTGGTGGCTGGCGCAGACCTTGAAGGCGAAGCTCTGCAGGCCGAGGGTGAGGCCGGGCAGGGGCTCGTAGCGGGTACCGGCCTTGGAGACGATGGCGAGCTTGGTCATAGGACCGGCCATGTCTCTGCTGGCAATCTTGACACCATTGGCGGAACCGGTCTCAAAGGCGAAGGAACCCGAGGCGGGAGCAGCGAGGCCGCGAGTCGTCTGGGCGGAGAGGTTGCGAGCAGCGCGCTGGGCTGGCCGTCTGAAAGCCGAACAGGACAGCATTGTGATTGTGCCGGCGGGGAGCAATTGGCGGAGGGGAGAGGAGCTGGTGGATACACGGATGTCTTTCTTGATCGATGTCGACGCTCGAGGTTCCTTCCTGCCTGTCGGAATAAGCCGCTTCTGATTCGCTGAGCACCTTCCAAGTCCGCCGTCAAGCAAAAGTCCAAAGCACAGACCCGCTCGCTCTTTCCTAGCATCTCAAAATGATTTGACTCTTTAGCTCCTGCCACAACATTGCGCCCACTCATGTCGCGGTAGCATAGCACGTATTGTATATCCAGACGGAGGAAGACGTCGCTGCTGCGCTCAATCATGGCCGAGGTAATTCGATAGAAGTCCCTGTATATTCAGAAAATCAGCATTCTGAGTCTTTACAGCACTATTCGCAGCTTTGCGCTCTCCTGGTCGATGAGTCTTATGGTCAACTCTCGGCCCACGTCTTTCGCACCCTGGCTCTATGGGGTCGTGTTAACCTCCAGACCCTCATCTCGAACGCCCAACTCTCTCCTCGCCATGTCAAATATGCCTTGAGTGTCCTCATTCAGCAGCATCTGGTCCTTCACTCGTCCGCCGCCGGTAGCGATCCGCAAACCTTTTACGAAGTTGACTGGAATGGCGCATACAACTTGATGCGATCCGGAAAGATCATTAACATTGTTCAACTCCGCTTCGGTGAAGCTGCCGCTCAGCTCGTTTCCAATTTGTTGCAACTCGGCCATGCACGTGTCGGAGATCTGGAAGATGCCTACAAGTTCTCAAAGAACCCTGGGCACGCAATTGACACCGAGGCCGAACACATCAACGGCGAGGGTATGCCTGCGCAAAGGGGTCTGAAGAAGATTACCACTCCCGAACAACTCCACTCGATGCTGTGCAAGCTTCTGGAATCCGGCTTCCTCACTAGGGTCCGTCCAAGCACTTTCCTGTCTGCTGCCGACTCTCACAATGAAGCCGACGCTGTCGTCAAACGCGAACAATTCCCCGATGGCAAGGTCTCTGGTCCCAAGGCCAAAGTGGTGTATGAGCAGGCTCTAAGAGATTTGAAAAGAAAGTGGAGGGATGCTGCCGACGATGCAGTCACTGGCGTAAAGAAGGTTCCTAAGAGATCCAATGGATACGGTCCATCTGCAAAAAGAATGAAAACCAATGGAGGTGCAGCAAATGGTGTTGGCACATACGGAGCTGAAGATGAGGATGAAGTCACGATGGACAAGGACATGGTGCTGAAGGTCAATTGGGAGAAATGCAATGTCGCATTGCGCAGTCAGGCACTGCAGAACTTGGCTGCCAAATCTATCGGAGATGTCACAGCCACAGTCTACGGCGCATTGCTGGAACTTCTGGAGAGAAAATGTCCAAGATGTTACGATGAGCTCGCCATCTACACAGACGAGGCCGATGAAGAAGCCGCCCAACCGACGTCTACCACCCTCGACATCACAGATATCCTGGACCCTACACTCGACTTGGCCTCTACACTGTCCAAAGGTGACGATGATGACTTTGATGATTTGGAAGATGCCAATGTTCCAAAACGAGAGAACACCAACGACAGATTCGTGGGCAGTGCTTCTGCATTTGCGGATCGTAACCAACGCTTGACACTGGTTGAGCAACACATGGCAATATTAGCAGAACATCCACGCGGCTTCGCCCAAAAAGTCAGTACCCGTGGCAAAGGAGAGTGGAGAGTTAACTTCCCAGCACTCGTACGATGGATGCAGCGCAACGAAGTCGAGCAAGTCATCAATGCGGGCCATGGCAGTATCGCTACGCGTATTGTGCGCATGCTCTACTCGAAAGGAAAACTTGATGAAAAGCAAGTCGCCAACTTCTCCCTCATGCGCCAAAAGGATATCCGCAGTATCATGACTGACATGCATGAACATGGCTTTGTTGAAGCTCAAGAAGTGCCAAAGGACAACTCGCGCCAACCAAGCAGAACACTATTCTTGTGGTACTTCGACCCTGACCGCTGTCGTCAGTTACTGTTGCAGCGCACATACAAAGCACAAGCCCGTTTGATTCAACGCATGCAGCACGAAAAGGATGTCGTCAGCGAAGTCATCCAAAAAGCCGAGCGTCTCGATGTCGTTGGTCACGAAGACGAGTATCTGACTTCTGGCGATAAGCAAGTCCTCCGCACCTGGCGCGATTTTGAAGAAAAGCTTCTCACACAACTGGCACGTCAGGATGATCTTGTCGCTCTGCTACGCGACTTCCTGCCCGATGTTCGCGACGCCGCTTCTGCTTGATCGACCTCTTGCTTGAACACCCGATTCTTGTGTCTTTTTCTTTTGACGATTCAAAATACCATTTTACCTTTTGCATAGCGGTTGGCGTTTAATAATGGGAATGGCGGCCAAAAAATAAAGCGAATTGCTTATAGCTCGCTCCTGTCGCCTGATGTCGCGAAGATCGTGTCTCTGGCGGGAAAGAAAGGTGTATACAGAAAACTCTCACATCAATAAACATATTCATAACCACAACGACCTTTGTCCACACTAGCCACGCCACGCTTGTGTTAAGCAACTTTGACAATTTTGTTGATTGCCTAGCTACCGTTCAATGGGCCAATTCAAGGCAGAGGAAACATAGCCATCGGCCAGGGTAGCACTCTCAACCATACGTCTCAATCAGAAGCAGCACACTCTCGCTGCCGAAGTCAAGAAATAGTATTTGTGTCCTTTGTCTATCATTGAATGTATGCACAAGGAATCCAGGTGCTTGATATGAAAGCAGTCTCATTTACATTCGAGCTTTGAGTTGTGTCTCTCTCCAAAGTCGAAGATAGAAGGCTTGCGTGATCTGCGTGTGAACCAAACTCAAGCATGAACATCAAGATCTGAAACCAAAGGTATTGGTATTGTTCTCAATCCTTCATATACGCTGCTGCTACTCCTCTGCTTCCATATCATCTTACACAACTGCTCCACCACTGACTCTTATCCACTCTGCTACTGCTGTCCCTGTGCTTAGCAGACCCACATTCCACACCGCCGAGAAAGATAGAGCACGCTACCCAGCGATAAACCACTCACAGGACCTGTGGCGCAGCGGTAGCGCGTGTGATTCCAGTCTTAACTAGGTAATTCCACAAGGTCATCCGTTCAAATCGGGTCAGGTTCATAGAGTAGCATCCTTTTTGCCCTTTCCATGATCCTCAGAGTATATAGAGGTGTTGTGGTTGTGTTTCGAGGGCAGGGGGGTGAAATTTTGGTGAAATTTTGGGATTTTGTGGGGGGAGGGAATTTCGTTTTTTCTTTTCTTTTTTTCTGGGGGCATAAGCGAGAGAAGGGGTAGAAGAAGCGTGGGTGAGAAGAGTATAGGGATGTATGATTGTTTGATGGCGAAGGTGGATAGAAATGGGGGGACATGATATTTTTTACCAGACGCTGAGGGTAGCAGAATAGAGAAAGAGAAAAGAAGAGAGCGGCGGTACTAACGATAACCAGACATCAGCAAACATATCCAACACTTACATCGTACACACTGGAGATTGGTAACGACAAGGAACTGAGAAGAGAAAATAAGACAACGATCGCTGTTCCATGCGACGTCGCTCCTGCAGCCACGAGCTTCCATCCGACTCGGTCGCGCCTTCCCAAAAACCAATCACTCAGTGCTGGTTGTGAACCCTTGGTCCTCTTACGTCTCTTTCTCATAAGCAGGAAACCACCTCGGACCATCCTTCTCTTCCGCGAAACCAAGAACAGTAACGCCAGGATGCTGGAACTCCGCACAGGACGTGTTGTGCTTGACGTTTTCGCCCTCTTCTGGACGAGAAAGTGGAAACACCGGATGACTGACGACAATGATCGGACTTCGAGGGCATGTGGTCGCGGTTGAGGTGAGGTTTGGAAACGCACTTGATGCACGAGGGTGTGGAAATCGAGCACGCATTGCAGAGGTAACGTGGCGATCATGCATTCGCTGACCATGCATGTCTCAAGCTTCCCAGACGCTTGTCAGATCATCTATTAGGACACAAGCTGAGTTTGACATCGGCATATTTTCACAGAGAGAGTAAGCCTCGTGTATCACTCTCAGCGGATAGACAAGTCTTTGCGGAAAACATCTTGCATTCTGATAGCTAAACCAAACGCCTTGGCTCGAAGAAGGAGCCACCTACACACTACCTGACTTCCTGTTCAAGGCAACTTAGGAATCATCTTCAGGTCCGCAAATTCCTCGACTGTCTTGATGATCGACTTGGTCGAGTCAACGTATCCAAAGTATCCCATTTCCTTGGCCTTGGTCATACTGCAGATCACAAAAGTCAGCAAACTCGCACGTCAACAACATCAAGTGGAAGAGAAAACATACCTGTAGTGCAAAGGGAAAGACCATCCCAACGCTCCATCCGTGAAACCAAACACACGGTCAATATCACTAAACTCAGTCATCCTCAACCCATTAGCCTCGGCGATTTCCTTCCACGCCTTTCGGATTTCCGGCTTCTTAGCCCACTCGGTAAGCGTAAACTTATACTTCATAGTCGCAGTGGGACCCCATCCTCTTGGTGGAGGTTCATAGGGCATCTTTGACTCTGCGAAGTCGGCTTCAAGATCTGGTCCCTTCCAGTCGATTCCAAAGCGAGCTGCTAAACGCGGCCACAGTTGTGCCCAAGTAAATGCACTGTCGTCGCAGGCATTGAAGGATTCATTGTATGCGGAGTCTGTCAAAACTGCCCATTCGGAGAGATAGGCGTTCATCTGTGCAGACGAGATGGATACAGTGGTTTCCCAAGCCTTGAGATCAGATGGATATTCCAAAGGCAGACCCAGATGTTTCTGCACAGTTGCGTAGATGGCAAGTGGAAGTACCAGATTCATCGCATTGTCGGGTACCGCGCCAGGAATATGGCTGGGTCTTGTGGTGATCCACTTCGACCCGTTCTTCTTGGCCCACTCTCTCAGATAATCTTCTTGAGGGTAGTAGAAGTTTGGCTCCAGCTCTACTCTGGCGTTGGTTTCTTCGTAAGGTGGTGTACCGGGACCGAGGTGGAGGCCATAGTACTTGGCTCCTAGCTGCAGTAAAACAGCCTTAGGAATTGACTTTGAGATCGTCAAGGCCTCCAAGAAGTTCGAGAGCAGGGACTTGTTGATCGAGACCAACTCATCCACATTGCCCCAGATGCCCTGTCCTTCCTTTGGCGCGGGCTGAATGTATGCAAAGAAAAATGCGTAATCGCCCTTGACATTCTTCTCTTTGAGAACGGAAGCGATTTCCTCAGGCGACTTCAGGAAATCGCAGGGGATGTGCTCCACGTTTTTGGGAAGGTCACCGGAAGGGGGACGGCGAGATAGAGCGTAGATCTTCTTCCAACGTTGAGGGTGTTGGCCTAGGACTTTGAGCATGTAGGTACCTGAGATACCATTTGCTCCTGTGACGATAGCAGTCAGGCCTTTTTCCTCAAAGGTTGGGAGACCGTGGTAGATGTCATGAGATTCGATGATATGTTGAGAGGACGACATTGTGCTGTTGTACTCGAGAGGGCCTTTGTCAACTGATCACAGCGGTCGTAGATGATAACTTGCTCTTCTTATATCGGCACTCGTGTCTGGTAGTACATGCAGCTGCTTTATAATATTATACCCCTCATCAGTGGAGCAATGACGTGAGCCGAATTTGTATCACAGAGGAGGGGACAAAACCATACAATGTGCATTGTAAATCACGCCCGAGGTGACCAATCCATCACTTGCTGGATGGCTCCTTTCTCCAAATTATAGAGTACATGCTTGTCTTGTTGTTCATGAAAGAGAGACATGGCAATAGATGGCTCCAATATTCGGAGACAGAAGTCGACCCCTCATCCGAGTCAGGGTCACCTCAAAAAGTCTTGGTCCCGTCAGAAAATGTATACCGAGTCAGAGTAATAACCTACTAGCAAATCGGACTAAATCCATAGCTGCGAATAGTTCAGGAGATTCCGACTAACGGATCGCATGGCGAAACTGCCAGATCAAAGTCAATCTAATGGAGCTAAAATGTGAACGATGAAACTGGGAACCGGCATATTATGCACTGCTATAGGGTCAATCTACAATCTTGCGCAAGACCACGAATGGCTTCCGAAAGAACACGGAATGCTGTGAGACATCCAAAACATGTGCGTGATGAGACATCCTTTGTGGCCTTTGCGTCTCGGGCATTCGAGCTATTGGAGTCGTATTATCATAATGGGATCCATATTGAGATCTGATATCGAGATCCGGGCCAATAGTGTGGAGTTCGGATGTGAAGTTCCGTGACTACAGGTGGTACTCATCTGAGCATCCTCCTAAACTATCTTAGGGAAGTGGTTTGCGCCATGGTCATTGCTATACTCGGCCGAGTTGAATGAACGAGTCTCGATCCCATTGAATCGATAATGGTATGACTCGATAATTCAGGACTCCGAGTCATGGCAGGGTCCAAGAGGCACCTCATCTCGCGAGTTGCCAAACAGCCTTGGGAGGAAACGTAAGACAGTGGGGAACAAAAGGAAGTAGTTCGTCAAATATCTAATGTGCAGCTTCAGAGCTGACTTGAATCTCAACATCCTTACGGATGATCGGTTCCTCACTACCACCACTGCTGTTGCTCTTGGTCCTCCTAGGCATATTCTCCGGAAGATCGTTCAACCCAGGCCCATAGATTTGGGCCTTGTAATTAGGTCTATCCGGTCGTAAAGGGTGTTTGTCGCAAGTCGTCTCTCTTTGCAAGCCAAAAACACCTTCTTCTTCATGACGAGATTTGTTCATCGTGCTGAGTTGGTAGGTGGAGTTTGCTGTGCGTGTGTTTGTATTGCGGATGTAGTAGGATGACTCCCAGCCCATGGCCTTCTCGTAGGCGCGGACGAAGGATCGTAGGGTAGGGATCGTGGCGGCCATAAGTGCATAACCGAGTTCGACTTGTTGCCAAAGGAGAGAGTATACGGTTGCGATACCGGGGTCGGAAGAATCCGACCATTGTGAAACGTAGTAGACATGAATGATAGCGAACATGGCGACACTGTCATTGTTGTGTGAGCTTGAGGTAGATAAGGCATGGAGGTAAGGAAAACTTACATTAGACGGAATGAAAAGGCAAAGACGACTGAGAGCTTGATCTCTCTTGTCATTTGCAGCGGCACCACGAGAAGGATGGAGAGAAGGAAAATTGCTATCTCAAACAGCGAATCAAATGTTGCAACAAGACTCCATCGTGTGATCTGTATGGTATCGTTAGTTTCGGATTTCAAGTGTAACATTCCATTTGACTGACCTGTCCGCTGCATCGATCCTGGAGCGCGAACTTTGTAGATGGACCACAAGTAATGGTAAGAGCCAAGATGGAGGCCAGTGTCCAGACAGCGACCAAGCCGAGTAATGAGTTGCAAAGAATCCGAGCAGTTCTGTTGTCCGTAGAGAACAGCCGCTTCATGAAGAAGATGACTGAACATTTCGAGAGAGCATTGGCAATGATGAAGAGACAGATACTAGCGATAGCAGACTGACTTCAGGTTAGTTGATGCGCTCGACAAGATGAAGGATAGACATCATAGCATACCCTAGCTGCATTAAGCTGATCACTCTCTGACATGAGAGAGACTGCTTTTCCCAAATCATAGTTGTCCAGCCCTACAAAGACAGCTGCATATTGACCTAGCCCGACAATCTGTGTCGATCAGTACATGAAGCTTGCGATCCCACAGACACGGTAACCACATACCGTAGCAGCGACAATGATCCAAAAGTCGAGTCCAAACGTCCGTCTTTGAATGTGCCAACGGACAAGTAGTGTGATGACAGAGAAAAGAAGACTCAAGATCGTCGCGACATAAAGTATACCAGCACGGTCGTTGGCAGTTACTGGAGAAAAAGCGTAGAATCCATCAGAGTTGTAACTTCCCATATCGCAAAGAGAGGCGCCCTTGCAAGGGCCCAAGATAAGCCTTGGGGAGGTCGAAGTCGAGTAAGATCGAGGATTGTCTCGTTCAGAAAAACTGCTAAAAAGTAGGGACTCAAAAAACCAGCTGGGGTAGGCACCTATATTCATGTCTCTGGAAAGAGAGTGGTGTTTGCAGATCCGCCCAGCGAAAGTTCGCTAGAACGAACCGTTTGGATATTCAGCCTCTTCCTGCCTATCACGAATCACGGCCCTAAGCAATAAAGACACTATGGCTGATGCTGCCGACGCCGGCAGGATGTGCTGCCAGGTTGATCCAACCTAAATACGTTTAAGAGCCGTCGACCGTTTCATATAACTGGGTGCTTGGGCTCCTTGATGATTTGCGAGGTCCTTGGGTTTCGGCTGAACACGTCAAGGGAGCGCTTACGAACGATTGGGGAAGGTTTTGTTGGACAGTGAGGTGGCACACCTTTACGCAAGCCTTTTCACGAGACCTCCCGCCCAACCGCAAACTCACTTTTTGCTTTTAATTTTCGATAGCCGAAGAAGTTGAACCCGCAGCAGCTCGTGCAGCTCCTTCCTTCGCAGTGTGGCTTGAAGGCTTGCATATCACGGAACAACCAGGGTCCCACAATCCGGTTCCTTCGTGCTGGCAGTTGTCGTGGGCATGTCCAAAAGAGGTGACCACAGATCTCAATTCAAGTCATGTTCCAGATCGATCATCATATAACGCACGTAGTGGCTTGTACTAGATTTCGGAGTGATTGCTGTTTTGGACAAAGAGACGAATCCACCGCATCCTTCGCGCAAGAATCTCGACTCAACCCGCAGCCAGCTTCAAGTCCAAGCGAAATTCAACAAAGTCTTGGCAGACAACCTCGGCAGATTGTACCAAGCACGAGATGACCAAGTGTAAGAGGTCGGTTTGATCAAAAGGAAGAACGACAGGGCTGAAGAAGGTGGAAATTGTTTCAAGTACACGGTAAAATAGATAATTGGTCGAGGGATGGATGTGAGGTCAGGCACCGTCAGGGTCTTCATCTACTCGAACCTACATCCGTGACACGGCCCTGCCCGGAACTGTGTACACGAGACTTGATCTCATTCAAATGAATGAGCTCATGCGGCTCAAAGATACACGCAACATGGCATAAAACAGAGATTTCGCAGACCGCCTTGCACATGAGAGATTTGCTTGACCAGATAAGATTGCTTGCTCCATCGGAGAGGAACCCATAAGATGGCTGATATATCCCGGGGAGGCCGAACATCGAACACATAGAAGCGAACATGTTTCGCATTTTCGAATAATTCTTCCGCTCCCCATGTTGTGTCGACGGCCTGAGACCATGGATGTCGGGTCACCAAAGCCATGGCGGACCTGGAACTCTTGGTCTCCTGTTCGCGTGTGCTTTCGAAAAAAGGCTCTCAAAGTGCGCAGTGGATTCAGTTGTTTTTACCATCTAGAGTGGTGGGGCACTCATGCATTCGCGTTGAGTAACCAAAAGGACAGAAACAAAGTTTCATGTCTCCTGATAACCATATAAAAGGCTTTGACAGGGGAAAGACGCTCGGCTGCAAGTACAATTCTTGTGCACCTACGCCTAAGTTGCTTCGTCTGCACTTCGAATACGAGCATCATCACGAGAGCGGCCAACCTGCTTACCTTTCTTTTGTTATAACGACCTCAGGCTGCAACCACAGCTTCAAGCACGAACTCGGAATCCTTTGGAAAGATGGGTATGTTATCAGAGTGTATTTCGAAGCATTTATCTCGGCGTTTTTGATATAGACAAGTCGGACTTATAGTGAGTGCCAGCCTCAGGTAGGCGTCGTGTAGTGGCGTTCGAAAGAAGATTTGGAATTGTGGTATCGTACAGATGTGAAAGGAGTTTAAGTCAAGGTCTTGTGGTGAGCGTAAGTTTGTCTCTTGCGCTCGTGAACGGGAAGCTCGTTTGCCGGGGTTCCAGGAATGGTCTTCTCCAACTTCTGCACACGAATTGCGGTTAGAAACATAGGTATACAGTCTTGAGTCGTGATTGCAACGCACCAAGTTGTCAAAGACACACTTGTTGAGAGGTCTTTCGTATCTTCTGCACTGCCACAGCTGCTGGTTGTTGTTGTCCAGGCATGACCAGTGTTTTCTGAACTCCTCAAGACAGTGCTTGTCAATGTCGCTCAGACTGTATGACGTTAGAAGATGCGCAGTGATAGATGGCAGGTATTCGACATACACGCTGGAAGCGCATCTGGTGACTTTGCGGCCCTCCTTCAAGCAGTCAAGCTCTCCCTTTCCATTGGCCTCGGCCTTGCACATCATGTAGTCGTCATTGTAGGTCTTGCATCTTGCGCCGATAAAGAACGAGGCCGAGAGGAGGGGAGCGGAACTGGCACCGACTTCTTGGACCTTGGGAATGTCGTCGGGCAGAGGTGTGGTGTCGATCAGCGTGTGCTGGTTGAATCTGCGCGGGTGTCAGGATTGAACAGAGGGCGAAGAATTGAAAGCGGACCTTGGTTGACGGGCCGACATGGTGGATAATGTGCAATTGGCGTGAGGCTGGCTCTTGTCGCTGGTATGGGCGTGTGAAGCTGGAAGTCGTCGGTCAGCGCTCGGGAGCATCCGATTGGACCAAAAACGCCCAGCAACCCGCAACCCGCGACGCTGTGAAGCGCTCCTCAGCCAGCAAACAGAAAGCGCGTCGTTCTTTGCTGGAAGCTCCAAGCTTCTTCTCCCTTGCATCAATCACGCGCCCGCTCGCAACAACCAGCCATGTCGTTATTCGGTAATCTGGGCAACAATGCTCAGCAGCAGTCCTCTGGTACTTCTCTTTTCGGCGGAGCTTCCAACTCCAACAACACCCAATCTTCACAACCCGCCCAGTCGACCTCTTTGTTTGGCCAACCTCAGCCTGCGCAATCGAACTCCACTCCCTCGCTCTTCGGTCAGCAGAATCAACAACCCCAGCAACAGTCATTGACTCCCTCCCTCTTCGGCGGTGCTACCCAGCAGAACCAGCAACAATCTTCGACCCCTTCCCTTTTCGGCGCATCCGCTCAGCAGCCTCAACAGCAGCAACAACAACAACAACAACAGCAGCAGCAGCAGCAGTCCGGCGGCATGTTCGGCTCCACCAACAATGCGCAAACACAGCAGCAGAATACCGGCCTCTTCGGCAAGCCTGTTCAGCAGACGAACAGCCTTTTCGCTCCGAATGCTACTGATCCCAACCAGCAACAGCAGCCTGGCATGTTCGGCGTGAACAATGCAAACTCTTTGGGCGCCTCTTTACTCAGTGCTTCTCTCTCTGCCTTGCCATCGGCTCTTACAAACAAGCCCACCACCATTGGCTTCAACCAACAAGCCATGGCACCTCCCCGCGACAAGACGATCCCTCAGCAAATGGACGCCATCTCCCAAAAGTGGAACCCTGAATCTGCCGAGTGTCTCATGCAACATTACTTCTACGTCGCCGTACCACCGGAAAAGGCCCCCTTTATTACCATGCCTGATAATGCCGACGAACGCGAGTGGGAAAAGGCCCTACGCAACAAGCCGACTGAGGGATCTGTTCCCGTCATCGCAAGAGGATTTTTGGATTTGGGCACGCGCTTGCAAATGCAGGTCGATGCAGTCAAGCAATTGCAAATGCGCCTCCATGAGATGAACAACAGTCTGGATGCCATGATGCAGAAGCATGAGTTGGTCTTGAGTGTCAGAGCAGCAGAAGCGAAGAGAAAGCATATTGGTCTGAGCCAAAGATGTCTCGCCTTGGCAATCCGTGCGCAAGTGCTCGCGAACAGAGGATTCGTTCTGGACGGCGCAGAGGAGGAGCTCAAGAAGAAGTTGGCGACGTTGGAAAAGGCAGTATTCGACCCAGCATTCTCAGGAAGAGAAGAGGAGATCTGGGCGCGCATGGTGGCCATTCGGGAACGAACCAGATGGCTGCAGGAAGAGAGCGAGAAGCTGGGCCGCCAGGTGTCTGGAGAGAACGGTGGTCTGGACGAGCAGGTGATTGCAAAGACAAAGAAGGTGGGTCGATTGAGACACGAATCACATTCGGCACCGAGCTAACATTTTTGACAGATTCTCCACGATTACGATACACAGATCCAGCATCTGCGCAAAGAGCTGGAACATGTCAAGAAGGAGTATGAGGAGTGGGAGGCCGCTAGCAAGCCTAGCAAATGAAAGGACATTCGCATTTCTCGGACATAAGATAACACATTTCGATACAAAGGCCCACGACGGGATGATGGCACTAGCGATGCAGCAGTTGCGTAGAGAGACTTTCGGAAGAATGGCCATGTGACGCGGTGTAGACCGAAGACGACAGCCAAAAGTACTGAGCCACATATTTGGAGAGCGCCGTTGATTGAGGGAACGAATATACGCGATGTTCAAGAGGTATCGTTTTTGTACAGTATGTTGTTACAAGTGTATCGTGACTAGTAGGAGAACGTATTTGATGCGGCTTTAAACAAGCTTCTGGATGTACTCGACGGCGAAGGGCGCTGCAGAAGGATTAGATGACGGCGACAACGAAATGTTGAGAGAAGATGCGTACAGAGGTAGAGAAGAACGCAAGTGGCAATAGCCTGCTTGACGGTGACAGATGCGGACTGCTCCTGGGCCTAATAGCCAAAGGTCAGTATGCGCTTGGTTGGATTGCGCGTGGTGACGATTGAATACCTCCATCTCGGCCTTGCTGGGGGGTTGCGGTGCTAGCGATGAGTCAGTACAGCGCTTGGAGGTTTGTCATGTCCTCATCACTCACCGAACATTTTGTATATGTGAAGTAACTTGACGTGTTCGTTGTGCCTGAAGTGGTTGGTCGCGAAAGTTCCTATGAGAGAGAGTCTGCGGTAAAATCCGGAGGAGGCACGACGTCAACTTCAAGGAAGGCGCGACCGGACAGCTCTGTACAAACCAACATCCACCTTCACCACATACTTTTCCACCCTCGCTCAGTCATCAACACCCTGCAATTCTTCCAATATCACCACAATCGAATCGCATAACCATCTAAACACAAGCCGCAAACATGGAAGATCTTCCAGGCGCCGACTCTCCTCCTGTCAACGAGGTTGGCCATGAGCCTGCTGGAAACGACGACCCTCAGGATCCCTTGCGCCCTGATGTTGAGGAGGAAGATTCTGCTCGTACTCCACCAATTGCCGATCCTCACCAAGATACTGAGCTCGCCGAAGATGACCAGAACCCACAACTGTCAATTCCTGGAGACGCGGATAATGATGACAATGACGCCGATTCAGACGCTCTGAGTGATGTCGACGAAGCACAATTCCAGGATTTCGACCCGAACGCCATTGCTATTGAGGAGCGCCCGAGAGTTGTTGATGCTAGCGGTGTTGCCTTGTTGGGAAAGCACAAGCGCAAGCGTGACGATGCTGGTGGAGAGGGCAAGAAGAAGCGCAGAGAGGGTCGCCGCGAAAAGCCCAAGCGTAGCAAGCGTGGAGGTGATGATGATGGACAGGACTACGATGCTTCCGAAGAGCAAGAGGGACGCAGGAGAAAGACAAAGGGTCCAGGCGAGAAGCGCAAGAAGAGAACACCCAGTCCCGAGGACGACTCCAACTTGTCACCAGAAGAGAGTGAGTAAACGCTTGGATTTATGGCTGAAGCACTTCATCTAACAAGCACACAGGACGCAAGAAGGAGTTCTCGCGCAAGCTGGATGAAGCACTCAAGAAGCCCAAGACAGCCAGCAGACGTAAGGCTGGTATTGATCTGGAACAGATGGCCGATACCGAGCTCGAGGAGATGCGTCGTCGTATGGCCGAGGCCGCCCAAGCCGACACTCAAGCCCGCGACGATGGAAAGCCTGCTATGCACAAGCTTAAACTCCTCCCTGAGGTTGTCGCCCTGCTGAACCGTAACACCCTGCAAAACGCTCTCGTCGATCCTGACATCAACCTTCTGGAATCCGTTCGCTTCTTCCTCGAGCCCTTGAATGATGGTTCTCTGCCCGCCTACAACATTCAGCGCGAGCTGTTTGCCTGCTTAGCCAAACTTCCCATCTCAAAGGATGCTCTTGTCGCCTCAGGTATCGGCAAGGTCACCCACTTCTACACCCGCAGCACCAAGGCCGAACCCCTCATCAGACGTCAAGCCGAGAAGCTGGTCGGTGAATGGACGCGACCCATCTTGAAGCGCACCGACGACTTCCGCAAGCGCGAATTCGTCGAGGCAACCTACGACCCCAGCATAGTTCCCATGCGCAGCACACAACCCGTGGACAAGGCTGTTCGTGCAGCAGCAGCCAGAAAGGCCGCCCTGGCTTACCCCACCACCACCAACCGCGCTCGTGTGGAAGGCGGTCTTGGTACATACACCATCGTACCCAAGAGCGATCTGTCCAGAGCCGCACCCGGTGTGCGCCGACCGGGCGCTGCTGGTGACGATCTCGCTCGCAAGCTTCAAGCACGCTCCAAGAACAACAGGAGATGAGCATAATATACGAGAAAGGGGATTCTAAAATTAAAGGTCATGATATCAAATTGGGCGAGGGCGTTCTTCACTTACTGTTCTCTTTCTCTGACACACGCATTTGGGATTGCATCTCATGTTGCCCTCCGTCTCTTCCCACATAAGGGGCGTTTCACAATCAAAGCTGTTCTATTACTCCATTCTTCTCTACTCTAGCCCGAACTCAGTCATGGTGAATATCAAATTAGAAACCCAAAGACTGGATCAAGACGAAAGAAGGAGGAAGCATCTGATCACCGAACTCACCGTGACAAACATGTCGAACTACACCCTCAAGCTCACGTCCACAACACCACTCTACAAAACACAACCGAGGATCAAGAAACAAAGGCAAGTAACGATAAAAGTCCAATAAACGATGGCAACAATCTATCCACCAATAAGAGAAAAGAGAAAAATGGGGGGTATTGTGTAGTCAAGAAGAAAGAAAGAACCAATCCCATCGATCATCAATCAACCCATCATTTCCAATGCTTCTTTCTATATTCTCTCTAGCAAATGAATGCCAAAAGAAAAACCACCACTTTATAATAAGAAAACGCCCAGAAAAACTTGGTATCAAAGTCAATCCACGTCCACAGGCCCAAATTCCTGGACCAAAAAACTTAGGAAAAAAGAAAGAAATAATTGTATCAACAAAGGAAAAGGAAAAGTAAAAGGGAAAAGGATATTTCCGCTGTTGACGTGGCCGTGGCCGTGGCCGTGGCCATCTCCATATCCAGATAGCTCGGTGCTGGCCCGTGAGCATCCATCCGACGGTGAAGGTGTAGTAGTAGTAATAGGCATCTAGCCCAAAGAAACAAATGCAGGATTATCACCCTGACGAACCAGAATTTCTCCTTGACCTAACTCTTCCCTAGCTCTGTCGTTCATGGTTCCAGAGTTTAAAAAGTCGTTGCCGCCAGAAGATCCATTGGAGCCGGGGTGATTGTTGTTGTTGGTGGGTTGATTGTTGTTCATGGCCGCTATCGCCGCAGCTCTCTTCTTTTCATCTTCCGCCCACATGGCAGCCGTACTTGCGAACTTGATCGATGCCAAAATCATCAACACACAAGCCAGTAGTGCGAATCCGGCGCGCTTGGTTATTATCCAACGCACGCCCTCGACATCTGATCTCGAGTCCGAATTCAAGAGGACGGTGATTCTGTAATTGAGTTCTTGGATCTTCCTCTCGATATCGCGTTGTTCGTTTTGGACACCCATTTTGCGATCGTCGAACATTCCCTTGAGTTCGTCCTTCATGTTTCCGCTGTCTTGGGTCATGCGTTGGCCTAGGATGTCGACTTCGTGTTCGAGACGTGTGCGTTCAGTCCTTGCTCTTTCGGCCTCTGCGCGGCGTTTTGTCATGATTTCTGTATGGAGTTCGGAGCAAGCGGCGCGGAAAAGGTAGGCTTCATTTTCGACATTGGATTTGCTGACGAGGGCGTTGCGAGCCAAGTCGATGTTCTCGGAGAGGGTTGTTCGTGTGGCTTTCATGATTGTGATTGCTTGGGCTTGACTCCATCCGCCATCTTCTAAGCGCTTGACTAGGCCGTATGTGTCGAAGTGGTGGACGTAGTCGGGGGCGTCAATGTGTGGCGGGCGAGGCCTTTTTGCGGCTTCCTCCTCGATCTGCTTGCGGATCTTTTGGAGGTCGGTGAGTGGTTCTTGTTCTTGTTTCGGAGATGATGTTGAGCGTTGTGAGTCGCTGGAGGGCATGTTCAAGACTGTGTCCAGGGCATTGGTATGCGGCATGCGCGGAGCAGGTGAAGGAGGGCCTAGAGGTTGTGATTCCGAAGCATCTAGTACTGGCGACTCAGGTAGACGTGTAGAACGGAGAGGCCCCTCGCCAGGCGCAGGACTGGTATCCTTTGGTGTCGCAGTGTCTATGTCTTTCTTGGTCGGCTGTGGTAGCGCTTTGGCGTCTGAGGGAGCTACATCGCCAGGAAGCACTGCGGCGATGCCTTTGGCTCCTGCCAAATACGGCGGTGGTTCGTTCGCCTTGCCGTAGCGGATTGGTTTCGTAGCAGTCTGACTCCTCTTGGCGGCGGTGCGGAAGACCTGTCGCCCTGTCCGGGACACCTCACGTGAGAAGGGTGTTTTGCCCACGGATGTGAACAAGAATGGGTAAAGGAATGTAAGGCGCGGTGTCGACATGGTGGGCGGCGGCGAGTATCACGATGGGTGGAACTAAGGAGAGAAGGCTCAACATTCAAGAAGGGTACGTTTACGTCTATCGACAGGGCAGCCCAATGTTTTGGCGGGGGTTCGGAGTCGTTGCTGTCCGACCGGCGACCGTGCCGGTTACTGCAGTTTCATCAACCTCGTGCCTGAAGAAGGTCCCCGCGCTAGTCATTAGTCCCTGCAGTTTCACCAACTGCCGTTAAACCTGTCAAGATCCAGACACAGGGGAAACCTGTCAAAACTGCTTCTCTCTTTCCATTAATTATGGCTGGCTATTCTACTATACAGACAAACACACTAGGTATCATCATCCACCTGCCATCCACCGTGCTAGATTCCAGTTAAGCTTGTCAACTTTCTAGCTTGACAAGTGATCGATAGCCTGTGATACTTTGATTAGCAGCTGCATCATCTCAACACAACATCTGTGGTACCTACTCTGTCAATATCATAATCAAACTTTTCCAAAGCGTCAAGAGCCTTTTCTCTTTGGTAGCCCATGCCTGTCAATCTCTTCAGGATAGGGTCATCGTGCTCGGTTCCCGTGCTGATTGCGCGACCCAATGGAGGCATTGCTGTAGTCTGTGCCGCAGAGGCTTTGGGAGTCGCTGCTCCGTCGCCTAGTCTTGAGCCTGCAAAGCTAGGCTCTACTTGAGGTGCCGGTGTGTCAAGACCCGAGAAGATGGCGTCCCAGTCATGCGGTTGCTGTGCTTGAGGTGCGTGTGTCGATGCGAAAGGGCTAGCAATTGTCGATTGTTGCTGCGACCCACTTGTGTTGGTATCGAAATCAGAGAAGCCGTTGGGTGCGGTTCTCGTCACAGGTGTCTCTTGAGGCGAAGATACAGTGTGGATCGTCGATTGAGCGGGCGAGTCGAAGTTTGCATCAAACTCGTCAGTATTCTGATGGCCGGGGAAGCCAAAGTCGAAGCCTTCACCACTAGCTTCCTTGGCTTCAGCGAGGTCATCAAAGTTGTCGAAGTCGTCATCGAAGGCATCCTTGGTGGTCTCTTGAGGTGCAACGGGAGCAACATGCTGCGTAACATCGCCAACGTTGGCAAAAGAGGTGGCTCCCATGTCGGTGACATTGCTCATAGGACGAGAGTGAGCGTCGTGGAAGTGATCAGAGCCAGCCGTACTGGTCATTGGAGTCTGAGGTTGCTGAGGCTCCTGAGGTACGGAGTGTGGCACAGGAGACTGTGTGGGGTCTTCGCGTGAAGGCAGCAGTCCGGTAAACTCGGGAGGGAAGTTGTTCGAGCCACTGCGGTGCTGGCCTTCCTGAGCTGTTTCATACGAAGGTGGGGACGTTTGTGCCGTGATGCTCGGGAGCTCGGACAAATTGGTTGCGGAATGTGTGCCCACAGCACTGGGACGACGTGAGTCGCCAACAACGAGTTCGCGATGCTCGCCAGAGGGAATCTCGGCTGCGGCAGCTGGGACATGAGACTCAGAAGCACCGAAGTCATCGCCGAAACCACGCTCGCTGTCACTGTCGTCATCACTGCTAGAATCCTCATGCTCCAGAGTCTGAATTGGGGGGAACTCGGAGTTGCCGTAGCTTGGAGGTGCAGCACTAACTTCTCTAGAGACGGGTGCAGCGTTGACCTCTCTGGAGACAGGTGCAGCATCGATTTCTCTGGATACCGGTGCAGGTGCGAAAGGATCATGAGTAGCCGAGTGATCACCGTTCTGTTGCTGTTGGCCATCTCCGAATCCGGCAAAGGCAGAATCGAAGTCGTGTGCAGGTGCTTGGGTAGACTGGCCAGTAGTTTGGGTCTCCATGGGAGTCTCGGGGAAAGCACCAGGAATCTCTTCTTCCAGTTGCTGAGGCACATCTCTGGATACGCTATCGTGGTTTCCGTCATGGTTCTGTGATTGAATAGCTGGACCAGACATCTGAGCAGGAGGAGTAGCAACATCCTCACCGCCCCATGGATTAGAGCTGAAAGTGTTGGTAGGTGGGTGATCCCACGGGGAAGTGACACCAGCATCTTGCTCGCCCATTCTGCTAGCAGGAGGTGCTGCACGGTTAGAGGAAGCAACGGACTGATCTCTAGTCAAAGGCTGGCGCATAGGCAAGATGTTGGGAGTAAATTGTCTCGACTCCGGGGGAGGCGGGGGAGGCTCGTCGTGAGCAGTGGCAGACAAAGTAGGAGAACCAGGAGTCAGACGGCCGTCAGAGGATACCGAGGGACCAGAAGGTTCAGATCTGAAGGACGTGACCGGAGGCGTGTGCGTTCCAGCTTGCTGTTGGGATGATGCCGAAGGTCCAAACAACGCATCGAAGGCACTAGGGCTAGGAGCACTTGACAAGAAACCACCAGGCGACAGAGTACCTTCTTCTCTAGGAGCAGTTGCCTTTCTGAAGAACGGGTTGGTGTTTGACGGAGCAGGGCTGACCACAGTGGATGGCGGTTGAGGCGAGACAACAGCTCTCGAACGCTCTTCCTGTGCGGCTGCAGCTTGCTGTCTTTCTTGCAGCTCACGTTCCTCGGCAGCCTTCTTCAAGTCTCCCATCTCAGTTTGGATCTTCTCGTGCTCTCCCTCGTTCGTCGCGAGCTGCTTCTTGTTGATGGCGACCATGCCCTTCTGTTGGCGAGCGTCAGATCTCATCTTGTCGAGCTGCGGCTTGAGCTGAGTAATTTCGGCGTTCATCTGCGAGATGCGTTGTTTGAGGCTGGCGTTTTCCTGTTGATCTGCAGTAAGAGCCTGAGAAACCTGCTGGTGCTGGGTCTGCAAGTCTTGGTAAGTGCCTTCGATCATAGCATACTCCTGTTGCAACTTCTTGGTCTCACTGCGCGAGTTGGCAAGCTGCTCCTCAAGCGACTTGACAGTTTTAACTTCGTTTTCGTACTGAGCACGGAACTGAGCCAGGCGCTGTTCGAGCTCACGTTTCTGAGCACTCGAAGCCGCAAGATCACGCTCATTGGTAGTCTTCTTAGTCTGAACGTCTTGCATCTGGTTTCTCAAATTGCCGAGCTGGTTAGACATGTTTGCAAGCTCGGTTGTATCTTCGGTGATGTTCCTGGTCTCTTCGTCGTTGGCGTCGCCGAGAAGGTCGTCCATGGCAGAAGGAGGTTGGGGACTTCTAGTAGCATTGCTTGGAACGCTGCTTGGAGCGTTGCTTCCTCCAGTGTTTTGCGCTGCAAGGGTGGCACCAAAGGCTGAGGTAGGGATGAACGGCTTGAACAAAGACGAGGGGCCACCAGTTTGTTGAGGAGTGAAGTTTCTGGGAGAAGCAGTGGGTGGAGGAGAAGAAGGCTTGCTACCTCCTGCAAATGGATCAGGACCGAATGCGTTTCCAGTGTTTTGTGTCGAAACAGGAACGGGGGCCGGCTGCTGAGCAGGGATCTGAGGCATGGGCTCATCCAGTCCGAACAGGTCCTCAGTTGCCGACTTGGGAAGTTGCGAAGAGTTGTTGGCGTTGTCGAATGCAGGCGCAGTGGTCTGAGGGGTAGGATGCGCTTGGTTGCGCATGGTTGGGGGAATCAGAGCCGGAGGTAAGAAGGCTGGGAGAGGAGCACCACTACGCTGCTGGCGAATCAAGTACATGGCAACGGCGAATTCATCGCGGTTGAGTTGACCCTCCGAGTTGATGTCTGCCAGGTCCCAAATGGAAGCCAGAGTCTCCTCAGGCAGGCCGGAGTCACTAAAGAACTTGACGGCCTGTTCACCACTCAGAACGCCATTGTTTGCCGTATCAATGCTCGAGAAGAATTGATCGTACTTGGCCTTTTCAGGAGGAGCGATCAACCAGGCAGGGCCTGTGGTTTGTGGGGCCATGGGTGGTGGTGCACCGAACGCAGCTCTTGCAAGAGGACTCTGGGCGCGAGCCTGAGGACCGGTGAACTGACGAGGCATAGCTGATGGGCCAGCGGGAGGCACCGACGAACGGCCTGTAGGGTTGGGACGACGAGCGGCGGCCTCGAAAAGTGCCGGAGGGAGGACATTCGGGAAGCCTGCCAATGCGCGACTCTTGTAACATGTTATGAGGTGCATGGCGATGCAGAATTCGGTCTTGTCGAGGGAACCCTTTCCTTCACGGTCGGCCAATTGCCAGATGCGTCCAAGAGTCTCGTTGGGCAAGCCCGCTCTTTCGAAGATGGCCTTTGCTTGTTCGCCTAGAGATGTTCGGTAAGCGCATGCTTGTAGTGCGTATTACAACGTGTAACTCACCCGATAGGTAGCCGCCTCCAGCCGACTGTTCATATAGATTTGCATATTGTGTCAACTTCTCAGGGTTGAGAGGGGGTATCCTGATACCGGTGCCTTGTGCTTGGATAGGAGCGGGTACAGGAGCGGCTGCGACGGGAGCAGGCGCAGGAGGGGGTGGAGGCATGCCATCGAACTTGGGTAGCGGGCCGGCTGTAACGAGATTTAGTGA
>JGI24891J29808_1000181_pt1 | contig 70892 bp, 74 predicted proteins | sample FreactcultuFSWF8_FD_29808 | JGI IMG/M metagenome (IMG submission 29808)
GTCCGCGCCGACTGGCCGGGCGCAAAACTGGCATCGTCATGGCTGCTGACCATTTGAGGGGAGCAGCCTGCCGTTTCTGCCCTCTGCTTGTAGCATTCCACCTCCTGCGCCAATTGATTGCTTCTTCTTCTCCTTCTTCGACTATATTTATTTCTTCACCACCCTCGCTCGCCCACCCCTTTCCGCGATCACCCCACAGCATGCAACAAGATGGTCAAATTCTACTCCACTTCATATAGCTACGACTACTCTTTTCCCGCCGTATCGCTGGCCTACTTTCTACGCTACCCGAACCCATACAGCACCCACGTGCTCTCGACCGATGTCATTTCGCGCGAATATGATCCCGATACCCAACGCCTGACGACAGTCCGCCTGCATCTGAAGAAGAGCAAGCTTCCTGCTGCCATCCTCAAGCTGCTGCCCCGGAGTATCATGGGTGGAGCTGAGAATGGCGACAGTCAAGCTTACATTCTCGAGACAACCACAGTCGACGCCAAAGAAGGGTGGATGGAGGCTGAAAGTCGCAATCTGGAATGGACCGGTGTCTTGAGCGTTATCGAGAAGCAGGTGTTCCGCCGACATGGTTTCGAATCACTGCAAAAACTTTCGGCCGCTGTCGACCTATACAGCCAGCAAGCATCTCAAAAGACAGACGTCACAACCACTGTTACACTACAATCACGAATTGGCGAGAACATCCGTCGCAGGAAAGCACAGAGACAGGCCGAAGCCGAAGCTGAAGCTATCGAAGAGGAAGCCCCGGCCAAGCTAGGTTTCTTCAAGTCGTGGGCTGCTAGTCCCATGCAGCGATCTATTGAAGTTATCGGTCTCCGCCGCGCCGAAAAATCACAGCCCAAAGCAAAGGAGGGGATGAAGGTGGTACTCGAGCGACTGCGACAAGGTGGACTTGTCGCGGTGCTCGAGGGTATGCGTCAAGATCGTGAGCTCATGTTCGCTGGTGGGCAGGTTTGAGCTCTTCCTAACAGTTCGATCATTGGTGAGCCTGCGATCATCGATGCTGAGCACAAGGGAGGGAAAGCTGGACAAATTGTATCAAAATTTCAGGCATTGCAACAGGTTTTAGCGCGGCGTTTCGGGCATGATTTCGGCGTACACAAGATTGGTACCAAATGGGATATGGAAGTGGACACCAACACAAGGCATGTCCGCCTGCCAAAAGGAGGAAGGACATGGGAATCGAGCCATCTGTATTTTTAGTATTCACGTTTTGAACGAGCCAACTCATCTCTCTTTCTCTGAACTGCGAAACAGCTTATAGTACTCCTGTGGCTTCTTGCTAGAGCTGGGTAAATGTGAATTGGACTCTCATGACGATAAATCAAAATGTAGTCGTAGGGAAGGAGCAGATACGATAAAGCAAGCAGGCGGTGGTCCGAGCTTGAGCATTTTATGGGAATTATGGGAAGTCGCGACTCTGCGCGTCTGGAGCGGATGATGCTTCTTGGCTGCTCTTCTTCCCTTCGCATCTTGCATTGCCTTTTTGCTCTCCATCCCCTCCCTTCAACCATCCGCCGCCATCGTAATTCCGGCATTCGCGCCGTCACCCATCTCATCAACTCCGACTCTGTCAACTGCAGAAACGAGATCCGGCGCATATTCTCAATCTCTCCTGGACCAACCTTTTTAATTGAGCTTCCGCCGCAAGGCGACCACAACCCCCAAACCTCATCATGAACGGCAACGGAGATGGCGACCACACCATGCGCGTACGTACCGCTCTCTGCGCTCTTCATCCATCACCTCCACCCGCAAACCCCCCTTGTCTCCCTTCCCCCACTGCTGCCACAAGATGCCTTATTCGCTCCGAAGAGTGCACCTCCGACGACAAAGACTGTAGCATACGCTGACTTCGCAACTCTAGGATGTGGTCGACACGCCTGACTACACTGTAAGCCATGAACACGCGTCTCCGCACGCAAACGCGCACGTACTTACAGCCTCCCAGGACTCAGACACCGGCATGACTACCACAGAAAGCAGCATTGCAGGTGACCTGGACGGCAGAAAGAAGAGATGGGAAGGCCACGAGCTGAGAAAGACTGTCCTGGGCAAGAAGCATGACAAGCTCGGCGAGTCAAAGGTACCCAACACATTGAGTGAATGACGCTTCTGTCACTCTTTACTGACAACTACATGTAGGAGGACGACTCTATCCGCCGATTCCGTTACCTTCTCGGCCTGACCGATCTTTTCCGTCATTTCATCGATACCAACCCGAACCCCCGCATCAAGGAGATTATGGCCGAGATCGACCGCCAAGACGAAGAGGAAAAGGCAAGAGCTGGCAAAGCCCAGTCGCGCAAGGGAGGTGCTGGCGGCGACAGAAGGAGACGAACAGAAAAGGAAGAGGACGCTGAGTTGCTCCGTACCGGCAAGCATGAGAGCGACGAATCCCGCACAATCTTCCGCGAGTCGCCATCTTACGTTCACGGTCAAATGCGTGACTACCAAGTCGCTGGTCTGAATTGGCTCGTCTCGCTGCACGAGAACGGTATCTCTGGTATCCTGGCCGACGAGATGGGTCTGGGAAAGACCCTGCAGACAATCTCCTTCATCGGCTACCTGCGCTTCGTTTGTAACATCACCGGACCTCACTTGGTTGCTGTACCCAAATCTACCCTCGACAACTGGAAGCGCGAGTTCGCCAGATGGATCCCGGACATCGATGTTTTGGTCCTCCAGGGCACCAAGGAAGAGCGTGCAAAGATCATCAGCGAACGCCTGAACGAAGAAAAATTCGATGTTCTTATTACGAGTTACGAAATGATTCTCCGTGAGAAGACGGCCCTGAAGAAGTTTGCCTGGGAATACATCATCATTGATGAGGCTCATCGTATCAAGAACGAGGAATCGTCTCTTGCTCAGATCATCCGCATGTTCAACTCGCGCAACCGTCTTCTTATTACCGGTACCCCTCTGCAGAACAACTTGCACGAACTTTGGGCATTGCTCAACTTCCTGCTTCCCGACGTCTTTGGTGATGCGGAAGCTTTCGATCAATGGTTCTCGGGACAAGACTCAGACCAAGAGACTGTCGTCCAACAACTCCACAGAGTTCTGCGCCCCTTCTTGCTGCGCAGAGTCAAGAGCGACGTCGAGAAGAGCTTGTTGCCCAAAAAGGAGGTCAACTTGTACATTGGCATGTCCGAGATGCAGGTCAACTGGTACAAGCGCATTCTGGAAAAGGACATTGATGCAGTCAACGGTGCCGGCGGAAAGAAGGAGTCCAAGACTCGTCTGCTCAACATCGTCATGCAACTGCGTAAATGCTGCAACCACCCTTATCTCTTCGACGGAGCTGAGCCTGGCCCGCCCTACACTACTGACGAGCATCTTATTTACAACTCTGCCAAGATGTTGATGCTCGACAAGCTCCTCAAGCGCATGAAGGCACAAGGAAGCCGTGTCCTCATCTTCTCGCAAATGAGCAGACTTCTGGACATTCTCGAGGATTACTCCGTCTTCCGTGGTTACAAGTACTGCCGTATCGATGGCTCAACGGCGCACGAAGACCGTATTGCGGCCATCGATGATTACAACAAGCCCGATTCTGAGAAGTTCCTGTTCCTCCTGACCACTCGCGCTGGTGGCCTCGGTATCAACTTGACAACTGCTGATATCGTTGTTATCTTTGACAGCGATTGGAACCCCCAGGCCGATCTGCAAGCTATGGATCGTGCTCATCGTATCGGTCAAACCAAGCAGGTCGTTGTGTTCCGTTTCGTCACCGAGAATGCCATTGAGGAGAAGGTGCTTGAGAGAGCCGCTCAAAAGCTTCGCCTGGATCAGCTGGTTATCCAGCAAGGACGTGCTCAACAGGAAGCCAAGAAGGCCGCTTCCAAGGACGAGCTGTTGAACATGATCCAGCACGGTGCCGAGAAGGTCTTCGAAGCAAACGCTGATGGCGCATTTGCTAAGAACGGCGAGATCTCCGAAGACGACATCGACGCCATTCTCAGGAAGGGTGAGGAGCGTACCGCTGAGCTAAACTCAAAGTATGAGAAGCTTGGTCTTGATGACCTCCAAAAGTTCACCTCGGAGTCTGCTTACGAGTGGAACGGCGAGAATTTCGAGAACAAGAAGAAGGTCGAGATCGGCATCAACTGGATCAATCCTTCAAAGCGTGAACGCAAGGATCCTGCATCCTACTCGATGGATAAATACTATCGCAACGCCCTTATGACTGGCGGCAGAACCGCCGACCCCAAGCCCAAGGTTCCCCGTGCCCCCAAACAACAGGCTATGCACGACTACCAGTTCTTCAACCCCCGTCTCGCGGATCTGCAAGACAAGGAGACCGCATGGTTCCGCAAGGAGAACAACATCAAGGCACCTCTTGCTGAGGGCGACGACGAAGACAAGGAACAGCGTGAACAAGATCAAGCTCTGGAACAGCAAGCTATCGACGATGCTGAGCCTCTGACAGAGGAGGAGCAGCGTGAAAAGGACAAGCTTGCTGCTGAAGGTTTCGGCGACTGGAACAAGCGTGACTTCCAGCAGTTCATCAACGGTAGTGCCAAGTATGGCCGTACAAACTACGATGACATCGCTCTGGAAGTTGACAGCAAGGAGCCCGACGAGATCAAGGCCTACGCCAAGATCTTCTGGAAGCGCTACAAGGAAATCGCTAACTGGGAGAAGCACATTGACTCGATCAATGAGGGCGAAGAGCGCCGTGCAAAGGTTGTCCAACATGGCAAGCTTCTTAGACAGAAGATGGGCCTGTACCGTGTACCACTGCAACAGCTCAAGATCAACTACACTGTCAGCACTACCAACAAGAAGGTTTACACCGAGGAGGAAGACCGCTTCCTGCTGGTAATGCTCGACCGTTTCGGCCTTGAGAGCGAGAACCTGTACGAGAAGATCCGCGATGAGATTCGCGAGTCACCGCTCTTCAGATTTGACTGGTTCTTCTTGAGCAGAACACCGCAAGAGATTGGACGTCGCTGCAACACCCTCATCACCACTGTCGCCAAGGAGATGGCTGAGGCCAACGGCGAGAAGCTGAACGGCGCAAAGGGCAAGAGAGCTGCCGACGAGGAATCAAGCGAGGAGGAAGAAGTCAAGCCTACCACAAAGAAGGCAAAGGGTGCCGTCAAGGTAAGCACTCGACGATATGGATAGCTGAGACACAGACTAACACACAACCAGAACAAGCAGCTCGACACAGTCAAGAGTGGCAACAAGGCAGCTTCCAATGCATCATCGCGTGCAGGTAGTGTAGCATCAACCACCTCAAACGGAACCACCAAAGGCGGTGCTCCTGCTGTTGTGACCAAGAGCGGCAGAGCTTCTCGCAAGAAGTAGAGTTGATGATGTTTTCCTCTTCTCTCTTGGTATAATTGGGCATTTCTAAAGGAAAGCGGAGTAGCTGGGGCGTTTCATCTTGCTGTGTGGGCTTTGCTTTTCTGAACGATTCTATCTCATTTTTGATGACTTGCTACGCAGGAGTTGTCCTTTTTTACAGACAAAGGGACCGAGTAAGGTACAAAAGAAATGAACGGCGAAGATATTCGCTACTGTTTTGACATTCTCATCGATCATTCTGAAGCTTCGTGACTTTGTTTTCTGCAGTGATATAGTGTCATTCGCTTCCGTCAGGAGTCTCTCGATCGGAGGGATGCGAGCATCATGCTCGAACCTGCTCATTTCAGTGACGAACACTACAGTCGCTCCTTCCTGTTACCGATTGGCTCATCTGACATCCTGACAGATCATTGACATGTTATGGACGACTCCCTAAGATCTTGCTGCAACCTCACTGTCCAGTGTACCTAGTGTTGATAGCACCGCAATCGCTGGGCGACTTGCAGAAGGATCGTGGCAGGTATCTATGCTTCTAAAGAAGGTCCTGACGTGTCAACGAAGAATCTGACAGCGGTTCCCAGACGACTGGGACTTCTTCATCTATCGCATCCAACGGAGAAGAGTAGACAATCAAAAGCCGTAGGAACAGTCAATCTTGATGCGAGAACAATGTGTGTTCAGGGATAGGGAGAGCTTGTTGAAGCACACCCCGTAGAAAGCAACACATCTACCAGCAGCGGATGCCGAGTATGTTTCAACTCAGAAGTCACAACATACTTCCCTCTCGCACATGCCGTCTGTTGTAAGTTCATCACGGGCGGCGTTCACGGCAGCAAGATGTTCGTGTTCTCTCCTTCCCCACCTCCCGTAGGATGCCGACCGCGCCTACCGTGCCCTCGGCCGAAGCAATGCGGCCGAGCAGCTCGGAACGATCCACCAATCGGAGTCTGAGGAGCGTCGTACGCGCCGGTGTCGCGGTGCTTATCAGATCCGAGGTGGGCTGCCGGCGTAATCAGATGGACAACATATATAGACCAGCAATCTACTTTGTGTTGAAGGCCATTTTTCCTCCTCTTTTTGGTCCTGATCTCAAGCATATCGTTGATCTAAACAGTTTTTGAGTTTATATCAAAAGAACATGTCGATTCTCCCTAACATTGCAGTGATCGGTGGCAGCTATGTCGGTACGCCAGATCTACAGAAACCGCCTCTGCATATTTCCTAGGTTAACAGCGATATGCAGGTGTCAACACAGCACAGCAACTGGCTACGAAGTTTCACGGTCGTTTCCAAGTCTTGTTGATCGAGAAGAACTCACATTTCCAACATCTGTTTGCGTTCCCCCGATTTGCAGTCACGACCAAGGTGGACACACACAAGGCTTTCATCCCCTTCACCCCTGGAACATTTGCGAGCTGCCCACCTGGTTCTGGTGTGGTCGTTCGGGCAGGCGTTACCAAGATTGACAAGTCAGAAATTCACCTTGATCGCAGTGTCAAGTTGAACGACAAGAGTGTGAATAGTATTCCATACCAGTATCTCGTGAGTACACAATCTCCGTCTAATATGACTATGGCTGACAGAATTGTTAGATCATTGCTACTGGCACAAAGTTGACACCTCCCTCAACACTACCGTCATCAGACAAAGCTGATGGAGTCACTTACCTCCGAGAGCATGCACAGAAGGTCGAGAAAAGCTCGAAGATCACCATCATTGGTGGAGGAGCCGTTGGAGTCCAAATGGCAACCGATATCAAGGAGATCTACCCCGAAAAGTCGGTGACTCTGGTACACTCGAGGGATCAACTCATGAACAAGTTCCACCCGCAACTGGACCGCATTATCAAGGACCGCTGTTCAGAACTTGGTATCAACCTCAAGCTTGGCTCGAGAGTCAAGATGCCTGCAAAGGGGTATCCAACCGACGGATCGATCTTCAATGTGGAGTTGCAAGATGGCTCGAGTATCTCCACCGACTTTGCCGTATGTTTCGTGTGTCGATGATATGTGAGGCGGTGCTAATCTCATCCGCTTACAGGTCATTGCCACTGGTCAAACACCGCAATCAGAGCTTATTCGCGCCTTTTCACCGGAGACCATCGATGATGCTGGTTTCGTGCGAGTGCAAAGAACCCTTCAGATCAGCGACACAGCCTATCCTAATATCTTTGCCGTTGGTGACGTCGCCGATACTGGAGCTCACAAAGCAGCTCGTCCAGCTTTGAGACAGGCGCCGGTGGTCGTAGAGAATATCGAGCACATGACGAAGGATGAACCGCTTGAACGATACGAGATCGCAGAAGGTCCAGCAATCCATTTGAGCTTGGGCATTGTAAGTCACTTCCTACGCATGATATTGACCATGAGCTGACCGGTCAAAGACCAAGAATATCAAGTTTATCAATTCACCTGGTGGTGCTTCAGAGCCTAAGGTCATGTGGGCCGATGATGGGTAAGCTCTTGATTCGAGTATGATTGGTATCGGGACGACGCTGACGATATGACTTTGTAGCAAATATGACATGGGTATCGATGGCGTTTGGCAGCGTAGAGGAGGCGGTCCGAACTCGCTTCTTTGAGTCACTGGAAAGTAGCGGAAATAACTCCCTTATGTGGTTTCAGGGCTATGGCAGGCAGTACACCGTGGACGTACTTTAATGGACCCGACGAGCTTGAGACCGAAATTCATCTTCTCCTGAAGCCATCGGATGAGCTTCTAGCCATCGAGATGCACAAGCAACATAACTCGATTGGCTTCATTCATCTAGAGAGTGGCTAACACCAATCATGACTACGACAAGCTCCTTCGGTCGAAAACACCATGCGTACGAGCAAGCCTAGAGTGAGTCTCGATTCTGAAAAGGTCTGTCGGCGGGTCTTCTTAAGTCGATATGGAAGGGGCCTCAAGTGTGCCTAAGGATAGAGAGTGTCGGTCACCAGGTGTGCTTGGAACCGAGTGCTGACGGATAACTCTCGTAGCTATTGCCATCACGCCGTAATGATATCTTTCGTCAGCCTTTGCCTTGTGTTACTCCTGACAGAACTCTGCTGTGCTCAGTCTGCTGAGGTTACTAATCGGACAGAAATTTGCAAATCCTTCGAGTCCTCGCAGGAAGCAGGCCGCAAGATGCAAATTGTCTCCATATCCAACGAATTGATTCTCGAAGACTCGAAAATTCGAGTGAGTGACGATGTTGAGAAAACTCATTAGAAGATCCACTGTGTCAACTCCACTCAGGTGGTGTTTTCCAGGCTGAAAATGGTCAGTGACTTCATGGTGAGGATCGTGAGGGTCTCTTCCATCGACAAAAGACGTCTTGGCATACAAACGTCATGAATACCCACCCCTCAATGATGCAATGCTCGATCGATTGCAGCAGTAGAAATACTTCTTCAAGTCGCGCCAATTCAGTTTTTCTTTCCTCATCACACTCAATCTCCATCAATTCATCTTTCAAACACATCCAAATACCCACCCAACCACACAAACTATCAAAATGTCTGCCGAGTACCAGAACCAGGACCCCATCAAGCTCGCCACCCAGGCTGAGCAGGACCTCAACTCCCACACTGCTAAGCACGGCCACAACGCCGACCTCTCTTCCAACCACGGTCACGGCGCTAGCGACAGCAGTAAGTCTCCAGAATCCAAAGTCGAAGTTTGTAGTGGGACATGCAGTCTGCTACTCTCGGTGCACTTCAATAAATGACTCGTACAATATGCTAACAATACCTTCACAGCCGCCGAGTCTGGTGTTGATGAGAGCATCCGCAACAAGTTCCCCGGTGCCGATGTCACCTATGGTAGCGCCGCCTCCGGTGCTGGCAACAACAGAGACATCCCCTTGAGCGAGGGTGGTGACATCAACCCCTCCACCGGCAAGCTCTACAAGGCTGGTGACTTCGAGGGTGCTGGCGGTCCCGAGACCAAGGCCCAGATCCACCGCGAGAACGCTGGTGGCAACGACGAGGTCCGCTCCAACATCCGCAACTAAGATTGTCGCCGTATAGTCGGAAGCATGAAAGACATTCAGCCACAGCTCCGCGCCCTTTGACAGGGACGAGCCATGAAATGCAGGGATATCATGATACCATCTGATCGAGATCAGAAAAAAACTTCAATGTTGCGACGTCGAGCACGCAAGAGCGGCTCCGTCGACTTTGCAGTCATGTAACATTAGCTACGAGACATGAAATGATTATAATTCAGACCTTCATCTTGCAATCTTGCCCATGACCGTACCGTGTGATGTTGAAGCAAAGCAGAGCCTCAGTTGAGCCTCATACGCTGAGAGAAAGTGTTGGCGGGGGCATGCGACGAAAGCGGCGAACCCCGAAGAATACCAACAACGAGCCCAGTACGATGACAGGGGCCCGGCGACGAAGGACCATTGCCGAAACTCAAGCTCGAAAAGAGTAAAGCACACTTGCAGAATGAAGACAGTTCCACGACTGAATACCATCTCATCATACTCTATACTGTGACTTGTTTGATGTCCCTTCTCTGGACCGCTACTGGTTCGTGATGCCGAGGGTATGCATACGACCGCATAAATTCAATGTAAAACTCGACTACAGGGTGACCCTAGCTTCACCTAAGATTCACCACCACACAAGCAATGCTCTATGATATCTCTCATTTGTGATTGGGAAGGTTTCTTAGAGCGCACCGAACATAGTCCTAGATATGCAGAGGAGCCTACGGTCTTGATTAGGGATGTACTAAATCATATTAATCATTTGTACATTTCGGTAAGGATTACATTAGGTAGGGTGGATTATTGTGTTGGCATGCCGGAACTTGATTTCCAACCTTCCAGTTCTTACCTTTTCATGAACAAGGCTTCTCGCCATCGTCTTGGTTTTCAAACATGACTACGCTGACGAAAAGGTTGTATACTGACGGCATGCTCAAGGAGGGGTACTCCGGCGAACCATGTCCGCAGCACAATAGGGCTGACACTTCGGAGACCGGAGCGGGCCGCACTAGTGTCCACCGAGCACCAACCAACTGACCAAGTAACCTCTTTCCTTGCCCGTGCTGCTTTGACCACTCGTTTCCGTCCTCGAACAGCTCGCCAGTTCGAGTTTCAAGGTATGGTATGGAAGAACGGGATCTCATCTATCCTCGCTCAGTACGTCCGGCTGCGTTATGCCTCTCACGACCTGAGCGAGTCAGGCGTGCCTGTGGATCACCTCTCGAAGTCGAGTTGTCTCAATATTGTTGCGCATGTCCAAGTTCGCCGAGATCTAGGTGCCCCTTATAGGCGTTCTGCTGCGTCGACATTTCTTTGTTAGGTCAAGGGACCACTTAAATCCCTTCATCAGTCATTAGAACATGCCAACGGCGCCGTTTCCTCCAACGGGTTGCAATGTTTGCGGTTTGTTCTCAAGTTCTCGACGCGCGTGCGACGGCAGGTTCTTTGTTCTTCCAGTCGCTGTTGCCCAACCTGTATGAATCCGTGACTGCTTCGTTTCTTTTGTCGTGATCTCTCGGCATCAATTCTGCGTTGTATGCGCCTTTAATTGTCCTTTGTCCACATACAACCTTCCTTCGAGTACACTCCTTTTCGAATCAGCCTCGACGGCAGTCATCAACCCCGAAAGATACATTTACTCCAACAGTTGATTCACTTTGGATAAGCATCCTCTCACGGCAGCGCCAACAGGGAACACGTCCGCGACGTTACATCAGCCACATCAAACAAACCATTCACCAACATCGACTTCATATCAGCTCTTTACTTTGTACACCCCAAGGAGTGTAATTTCGCTTCTTCAATCGCAGACACAATCATGAAGCTCGCTACCTTCTTGACGCTGTTCAGTCTCAGCAGCTCAGCTTTGGCCGCATCTGCTTCTGATTGGCGCTCAAAGTCAATCTACCAAGTCTTGACCGATCGGTCAGTTTACCACTCATTGTGCTCAACAAGTTCACTGACTGATATCTTCCAGCTTCGCGCGTACCGATGGAAGCACTACGGCCAAATGCAACCCCGTGGGTAAGTACTGCGGAGGCACCTATCAAGGCATCATCAAGCAGCTGGACTACATCCAGAACATGGGATTCACTGCCGTAAGTTCCCCAAGCTGTGGCGCCGAACGGCCGAACGGTCAACGCTAATACATGGAACAGATCTGGATCTCTCCTATCACATTCCAGATTCAGACTTGGACCCCTTACGGCGAGCCATGGCATGGATACTGGCAACAAGATCTGTACAAGCTGAACAGTGCATTCGGTACTGCAGACGATCTCAGAGCTCTGGCTTCAGCTCTACACAACAGGGGCATGGTTCGTTGATTGTTGACGCCGGCGACAGGAAGTTGCTAACCATTCTCCAGTACCTCATGGTTGACATCGTCGTGAACCACAATGGATGGAACGGTAATGCCAGCTCCGTCGACTACAGCGTGTTCAAGCCTTTCGACAACGTCAAGTACTACCACAGCTACTGCAATGTCGACTACAGCAACGATACCAGTATCCGTGACTGTTGGTTAGGCGACTCAAACGTGGAGCTTGTCGATCTGCGAACAGAAGACACCTCAGTTGCACAAGAGTATCAGATCTGGATTGAGCAACTGGTTTCAAACTACTCAAGTAAGTTGTTCAACACCTATGGATAGAATTGTCGCTTACAATGCATCAGTCGACGGCCTCCGCATCGATACTGTCAAGCACGTCGACACTGACTTCTGGTCCGGATTCGGAGATGCCGCTGGCGTTTTCATCACTGGAGAAATCACCAACGGCGACCCATACGGCCTTTGCCCTTACCAGAACTACATGGACAGTGTTTTGAACTACGCGATGTAAGTTGCATGGATAATGGCTCACCTTCCCCTGCTTACAAGAAAATAGGTACTACGCGGCTACGGCGGCCTTCTCGTCTACCTCTGGAAGCATGTCCGGCTTCGTCAAGCAACTGAATGGCATGAAAAGTCAATGCAAGGACACCACCGTTCTTGGATCCTTTTCAGAAAACCACGACCAACCTCGATTTGCCTCGTTGACAAGCGACATGTCACTAGCCAAGAACATCATCGCCTCTACCATCATGGGCGATGGCATTCCCATCATCTACGAAGGCCAGGAACAACACTTCAGTGGCGCTCAGGACCCATACAACCGCGAGGCTGTCTGGTTGAGTGGCTACAACACCGATGCACCTCTTTACACCTTCACAGCAAGCGCAAACCAAATCCGTAACCATGCACTCTATGTCGATGGAGACTGGCTTACCTACCAGAACTGGGTCGTCTACAGTGACAGCGCCAACGTCGCCATGCGCAAGGGTTATGATGGTTATCAGACCGTCACAGTCTTGACCAACAAGGGTGCGAGCAGCTCGAACTATACCCTTAGTGTTACCAACACAGGATACGTCAACGGTACGAAGGTTGTGGATGTTCTATCTTGCGAAGCCTTGACTGCTGGTCAGAGTGGCACTCTTACAGTGCCCATGTCACAAGGACTTCCTAAGATCTACTATCCCGTCGAAGTCTTGGATTGCAGTGGTATCTGCGGATACTGATATACCCACGTCGAAGTCGCCGACCATCAGGTTTGAACTTGCATACGATTCAAGGGTCTCAGTCAGCCTTACGACATTGCTACTAATTCTTTTCCTTATGCATCATGCCCCCTACTCAAGTACTACTAGACACATATAGAGATCATACATATAATTCTAATCAGGTTTTCTTTCGGAAGTTGCATCGCAAAATCGTCACAAACGGGCTATTTGACATCGATGCAAGACCTTGGACCGTCTTCACATGCTTGGAAAATTTTGTTTTGTACCAATTTTCTTGGAGGGCGTCACCTGTCGGGTCTGCGGCAGACACTTTTTGACGGCGTCACCTTTGCAGGGTTCAGGGTCCTTCCGCGGCTACTGAGGTCATGCCGTAAAACCGTTTCGAGAAGCTTGTCTTGAGTTTGAGGACTCGAAGCACCCTTCAAGTGAGACGTTTCGATCGTGCGCACTCGAAAGAATTCGCAGAAAAGCAGATGTGGTGGACGATGAGCATGTCGTGGATCTTGCTAGCATGGAATACAAAATCGTGCATCCGCGAAACTCGAGGCAGAGAGTGGCCTCGTGAACATGATCCCGGACGATCCGGGTGATCCCCCAACTGGCGCCCGCTCCAAGCTGCTTCTGGAAGGGTAGCAGCGTCATAGCAGCCAAAAACCGTAGGATCTTCGTGGTAATGGTGGTTAAGCGTGTGCGACATGCCGTTGGAGGCGCGATTTGAGTGGTCGAGAAAGAGGACTATTCGCGCGCGATGATTTCAATATGGGACGATACCAAGCTTCCATCGCGTTGACATCATGCACATGACGTGTGGTCCTTCCGCAACTTCGCGCATGGTGGGCGGCTCTGGAGGCAGGCCAGAGAGGATATTAACCTCGTCCTCCTGCCATCCAGCCACATTCCTGATCATCCCATCTACAACCCATCACCCAGCGACCTCAGGCAGCCTATCACAGCCACCGACCTCTCCGTCAATCCATCTACTCCACACCTAGACGAATACTCCATCTCAGCCTTATTCAAAATGGTTGCAAAGATCATCAACCTGGCCATGCGTGGTCTCCAGGTAAGCCAACAGAATTGTCCCATTTCTACCATCGCAAGATCTAACATGCCGTGAAGTTCGTCTGGGCCCTCCTCATCATGTCTCTCATCGGTAACATGATCGCAACCTCCTACTCTGGCAACCCTTCGATTGTCAACTACAGCATGTTTGTCTCGGTCTTCAGCATGCTTTCGCTGTTGTACCTCATCCCCGCAAGCATCAAGGAGTCGTTCATGATCCACCCTCTCCTCGTTGTTGGCCTTGATGTCCTGAACGCCATCTTCTACTTCTGCGGTGCTGTCGCCATGTCCGCCTACCTTGGTGTTCACAGCTGTGGCAACAGCGTAAGTTCCAATCGTCTCGTTCACTATGAACAGCCTCTGACATCCTTCACAGTCGTACACCCACAGCAACTCGATCACTAACGGCTCTCGCGACACCAACAAGCGTTGCACCGAGGCCCAGGCTTCCACCGCATTCCTCTGGTTCGGCTTCGCTGCTTTCTGTGTCTCTGCCGTCTTCGCTGGTCTCCAGGGCCGTAACTCCGGTGTTAACATGCGCGGTGGTGCCGGTGGCATCAGAAAGGGACCTGCCATGAGCCAGGTCTAAGCGACCTTTGCAGAAAGTTCTTTTCTCGAAACGAACCACCGACTCCATTGAACAACGCAGACCACGCTTGAAGCATCTTGGTATGCAATGAGAGTGGGCGTCCGTTCTTAGCACGGAGTCTGCTGTACAACAAATCCTTTGATGACGATGTCGACCAGCGGTCCATCGACATTATTTTTTCGTATTCCTGTACTATATTATCACGACTTGTACGAGGCAAGAGGCGATGGGTAGGCGTTATATGGTCATGGTATTGCGCTGGTTAATGGACTGGAGCGCGCTAATGTGTATTGCGAGTCTTGGATACCATAGATCAAATTCACCTAATAATCAATCATTACTTCAATCATTCCAGTGCCAGTGCCAGTGCTAGTGCCTTGTCCATTCCAATCCCTGGTCATAACTTCAGTTCATAAGTTGTTGGTCATAAGCTAAGGGTCAATTAGCATGATGAAAATCAAACAGCCATCTGACTGACATACTCCACTCGGGCGTTCATTGTTGAGAGTTTGGAGGAATCTGCGGCAGCTCTTGCTGATGTTGAGCAAGAAGCTGGTCTAGCGGAGCGCTTCTGCCAGGTACGCTACGCTTGTCGTGCATGCTGTGTGAGCGACAGTTCAGAGGAGAAGCGCATGGAACGCCGTTGAACCTGGGAACACCACACTGCCTGTCGATATCGACATGTTGTCTCGTGGCAGATGTGGCAGACTGATCGTTGTCAGGGACGGTCGGAGCAGTGCCATTAGTATCGTCTGGAGCGAAACGTGCATCCTGGACAGCAGGCTGAGCGTTGAACTGCATGGCTATATAACTTTGATTTGTTTGACGAGAATGAATGAAGGAGAGAGAAGTAGTTGAAAAGTAAGCTGAACGAGTACAGGAAGGAGCGCGTGAGAGGTGTAGGACCAGAGGTAGGCGCACCGGACAGCTGTTGCCAGATCGGGTAAGCTTGGCGTAGACAGTCGGGGGTAGTGTTTCACCGACCATGCTAGCACTCTACAGCTCCGACAACAATCTCTCCTAAACATGGGCTCGCGACAATAGCCTGGCAAGAAAGAGAAGGAAATACAAGACAAGGAATCATGGCAGACACACTCCACAACGCGCCGATAGTGCTGGACAACGGCAGCGGCACCATCAGAGCTGGTTTCGCCGGTGAAGACGCGCCCAAATGTTATTTCCCTTCATATGTTGGCCGACCGAAACATCTGCGCGTTCTGGCTGGCGCTCTTGAGGGAGATGTCTTTATCGGTCAGAAGGCACAAGAGCTGCGCGGACTGCTCAAGATTCGCTACCCTTTGGAGCATGGAATTGTCACCGACTGGGACGACATGGAGAAGATCTGGCAACACGTCTACACCGAAGAGCTCAAGACGCTGAGCGAAGAGCACCCTGTTCTCTTGACCGAACCGCCGCTCAATCCTCGTTCCAACCGCGACACAGCCGCCCAGATCCTGTTCGAAACTTTCAACGTACCCGCTCTGTTCACCTCCATCCAAGCTGTCTTGTCCCTATACGCCTCAGGCAGAACCACTGGTATTGTTCTGGATTCAGGCGATGGTGTATCGCATGCTGTGCCTGTATATGAGGGTTTCGCAATCAACAACAGTATCCGCCGCATTGATGTTGCTGGTCGAGATGTCACCGAGCATCTCCAAACGCTGTTGCGCAAGTCTGGTTACATCTTCCATACGAGCGCCGAGAAGGAAGTCGTGCGCATGATCAAGGAGAAGACAAGCTACCTGGCTCTCGATCCCAAGAAAGAAGAGAAGGACTGGACCACAGGCAGTGCCAGACAGGACGGCAAGACGGTTGAGTACACCCTTCCTGACGGCCAGAAGCTCAAGGTACTACCACGTGCTCCTTATACAAGCTTCGTTATGCTTACCCCATCCCGTAGATTGGCCCTGAGAGGTTCAGAGCGCCTGAGATCCTCTTCGACCCTGAGATCATTGGCCTCGAATATCCTGGCATCCACCAGATTGTTGTCGACGCCATCAGCCGGACGGATATGGACTTGAGAAAGTCCCTTTACGCAAACATTGTTCTGTCAGGAGGCTCGACTCTGACCAAGGGCTTTGGTGACCGTTTGTTGCACGAGGTCCAGCGTTTAGCTGTCAAGGACATGCGCATCAAGATCTTCGCTCCACCTGAGCGCAAGTACAGCACGTGGATTGGTGGCAGCATTCTCGCCGGTCTCAGCACCTTCCGAAGGGTCAGTGTAGCCCTGTTCCTTACACAACTTGCATCCTTACTGACGTGATATCGTAGATGTGGGTGAATATCGACGACTGGCACGAGAACCCCGAGATCATTCACACAAAGTTTGCGTGATTCATGACGCGATTCTTGCAATACTTGACGACAAAGACATGGCACTGCCTTGACAATCACGACAACACATCTCCGCAACATTTCCTTTCGGCACACTGGTTGTGACACCTCATCGCTCCCTCCTATTTCTGCAAACGTCTGGCCTGGACCCAGTCAAGTATACGAGTCACCATCGAGTAATCTGTTCGACCACCTGACCGAAACGCTTGAACCTTCCCCGTTCGGCCATGCTTTCCTGCCCATCTCCTCCCCCGCACAGCGGCACCTCGCCTGGAGACCGTTTCTCCCTTCTGGAAAGCTACGCCGAGAGCTCTGGATGTGGAGAAAGGGCAAGGCCAAGGAGACGCTACTCTGCGCTCAAAGCTCTTCCCTTTCACGGCATGATGCCCCCCTCCAGATCGATCCTCCGCGCAGAGGCGGTCCATGGAGACCTGAGCTTTTTACCGCCGCGCGGCTAGACGAGGTCCAAGACAAGGCTGGGCAATGTCGCGAGTATGGAGGAAAGTGAGGGGAAACGTTACATCCGTAGGGCGCGCGCCGCCACTTTGTGGGGGAGGAAAGAGACCAAGGAAACAAAGGTACACATACCGTAGCCGTAGTCCGGGGCTACCGAACAAACAAACCACCTTCTCTGCCAATACATTACCAAATAGTTTCCACGTCTCGGACGAGCCAAGTTTGAGGAGAAGCAGTGAAGCACGAATAGGAAACCAGACAGCTGGTTTGCATTTCAGAAGAAGAGCTTCTATTGGCTTACACTCGTCTACCTTGATGAACGTAAACTGACCTTCCAATTACGAAATTGGAAGCTCGACATCACAAAGGTAAAATCATGTGGCCTGACCTGCGTGAATAATCTTCGAAGCGATGATCGATGAGAATGTACGAAACACTTCGTTTGAAATTTAATTTCATCTCCTTTGCAATCCCACGTGAGCAGAGCAAGCAATAGTGAACTACGATTCAGGGGGGGCAAATGATTGAAAGGCGGTAATAGCAAACGGACGGAGCGGTGTGTAGCCGTCGACGACTACAGGTCACGAGCGTGCCTCTGTTAGGAGGAAACATTCGGTGTGTACGAGCCGCAAACAGAAGGTCAAGGGACATTTGGAAAAGAAGGTTCCTCGTTGACAACGAATGGAGACATTTTTAGGATCATGCGGAGGTGGCCGTGGATTTTGGTGACTCCTTCTTCCAGCCTCGAAGATGCCATGGCTGTCCGAATGCAAGACCATATTCGAGATGGCGAGAGCGTCTAGTGAGAAGTCACCAGTGTTGCTCTCGAGGCATTTCACTGGTCAGGGCTTGCCTGCCAACACAACATGTTGGATTGTAATGGACACATCACGGCATGCCACTCCGCCTCGGGAGAGCGCAATATTGCATCACGATGTTCATCTCCCCTTGGAACCTTTCTGTGACGACCAGCACGACCCACGGGTTTGGAACCCAAGAGCATGATTTGCTAACACCGCGGACACTTTACCGAAACACAACTAGTTCATGACTTTTCATGGGGTAATAGCGTCGATTCGAGAGAAACATGGGGGTAATAGGATCCTCAGGTACCGGACTTGGCAAATTTAGTCAGACTCACGCGCCGGAGTGGGCTGGTCAGTGATGCTCGTCGCAAGGCAGTATGTTTCTCGCGGGAGGCAAGCATGCCAGAGAGAGAGAGAGCGTCTGAAGTCTCTGGAACAGAGTCTTTACAGAGACTTGCGAAGGAAATTACAAAGATGGAATCGGCCGCCTCCGAAGAGCCTAGAATGCACCAAGCTGATGAGAAATCTGATGTGAGCAACAGCCAGCAGCGTTCGCAGGGAGCCATGAAAAAAACTTTTCCGGCCCGCACGTGTACGACGCCATTCGGGTAACGGGTTCATCAGCTTGCACCGCAGCCAAGGCGTGTGATCACTTTTGCCGTTTCGAATTGCAGCTTGGGGAAGGCGCTTTCCAGCTTGAGGAATAGTGAGGAGAAACAAGGTCTTTGCATTTGCAAAAAATTTGCGCGTCGTATGTGGTGCAATTCTTGGTCCGGATGATGGATCGAGTATGTGTCAACACTGCCTTGAGGTTGGTTTTTCATATATAGACCCCCGCCTTGCCCCTCCTGTGAGTGTTTGTTCATACAACATTTTTCAAACATCAATCATCCATCACACTCTTGCTCTCTACTACAACCTGAGATTACTTTCTGTATCTCTTCAACTATCAACAACTACATCGACTCGAAGCTAGGATTTGTTTGAAATCCTAAGCTTTATACCAAAACATCAACTTCACACACACAAACATCCACAAAAATGGTTTCATTGAACTACCTCATCACCGAGCCTCACCCCTCGGCTCCTAGAGGCAAAAACGCTTCATACCTAGGCTATGGCAGAGGCGGAGCAGGCAACTACGCTCGCTACAAGGCTGAAGACCTCACTGTCGGCCACGAAGCCACTGGACCTGCTTCCCGTGCTGCCATCTCTCCTGCTCCTGAACACAAGAAGTACTTGGGAGGACGTGGTGGTAGTGGAAACGCATACACTCGTCAAGAGAGCCAGAGAGCCATGTTCTCATTTGACGAGGAACTCGCCCGCGACCAGAAGCTTATGGATGCTCGTGCCAAAGCACCTGTGTATCTCGTCGGCAGGGGTGGACAGGGCAACTTCGTGGATGAGATGAAGCCTTCTGCCAGCCGCCAAAACAGTGCTGCATCCGTATCCTCGAACGGCTCATCGGTATCTGACAAAGCCCGCCGCAAGCTTGGTGGTGCTTTCAGAAGCCTCAGCAGAACATGGAGCAGAGAATCTGCCCAGGAGTAGACTACTGTCTGATCCTTCTTCTCTTCCTCGACGCCTCTCACGACATCTTTACGACCACCAAAAAAGTTTTTGTCTTTCATTATCATCATTTTCCATCATCATCCAACAACCAGCGAGGAGTTCTATCATCCGGAACCTCGTGCAGAGGGCATCCAACCATTGGCATTTTGCTTTACCACAACCAAGCGGGATTCTTCTGGGAGTTTCTTTGAATCATATCACCGATACCCCTTTCTGCAACCCATTTTCGAGATGAGCACTTTGTGCCATCTCTGCTGTTGCAGAAGCATCCCTCGTGAGGGCTTTTTACCTTCTTCACTCTTCAATTCTTGTTCAAAGATATTTTCTTAGCTACAATTCATAATGTATCAACAACCTTTCTCACTCAAAACGATGTCTGTTCCATCTTGCCATGTGACTTCTGCACCATGTTTATAACCATGACTGTGCTATTACTTTCTCCCACTCCTCATTGTGTGCATCCTTGTCGATATTTGCAAAAAGCTGGCATCATCGATCTTGAAAATGAGATGATGACGTCGAGGTGTCTTGGGCAACCAACTCCCGCCAGGCAACCAAAAACATTTTTTCGCACACGGTCCACAATTTTGCGTGTCTCCCCCCTTTCCGCTCAGAGATTTTTCTAAAATTTGGTCAGGGGCGTGCAGGACTTTGCTGATCCGTGGTTCGGTCTTCGGTGTTCGCGATCGAAGGGAAGCGACGATGGTTGCTGCCGGTTGCCGTCGGACACCCGCACCGCTCTGATTTCCAATTTCTGTGCGGAATATTTTGTTCCACAGGTCTTCTAGAAGGACTTGGCACATGCTGACTCAAGCTGTAAATCTTCCCGAGTCAAGACGTGCGCATCCAGCTTCGACTTTTGACAATTTTTTGCTCACGCGAGTGTGCATTATCAACAAGTACAACGCGAACATCCTAGTATGCTCAGGGGTAGACGTATAGCCAGCATACAACGAACGACCAATCCTCGATTTAGTAGTCACCATGGACTTTTCAGCAGACGACAAGGTAAGGGTGAACAACCGCAACCAAGGGTGATGAATGCCGTAAGAGTGGCAATTGCATACCTCGGAAATATATCAAGAAACTGACAAAGAGGATTTTAAGGATCATCATCATGATACCCATGCAATTCCGCCAAAATTCATTCAGGAGCAATATTGGCATTACAACAAAGTCAAAATCTCGGATCTGGAGAACGATGAGAGTGTTGTGGACTGGAATAAAGGATTAAGCGAAGAACAGGCCAAAGTGTTGAAGCCGGTCAGCACGATCTCGAGATCTGCTATTGAAAATGCTTGTATTACATTTCGCAATGCTGCTTTAGGAACGGAAGGAGACGAGTCGCCGCTAGAGACCGAAATCGAGGACGTGACAGTTTATGAGCATGCAGACTTCCCAGGTAAGCAACATCAGAGAAGACTTTGATGCAAATCATGTTGAACATCCCGACCAGGATTGCAAATCGCACCGGGGATCTTGCCACCGGAAACACAAGTACTCTGGATATCACAAATCATGCATCAATACATGGCAAATCCTAAGCACAAGATCAACCTGCAAACAGACTTCGACATTGAGTATCCCGTATCCGAAGACTCAGGAGAGACAGAAGCACCAACACCGTCTCTATTCACATACGACCCCCAATCCACCCACTCAACACCAAAGAACCCGGAAACACAAAAATCTCTCAACATGGCGCAAATGCTATCAAGAAAACTACGCTGGTTAACGCTAGGAGAGCAATACCACTGGCCAACACGCAGCTACCCACGTAACGGACCTACGACCTTCCCTTCAGACCTCAGCACACTAGTAAGCGGACTCTTCCCACACATCCGTCCCGAATCAGGAGTCTGTCTACTCTACGGACAGAAAGATTACATGCCCGTGCATCGGGACGTCAGCGAATTGTGCGAGCGCGCTCTTGCTTCTTTCTCCTTCGGCTGCGATGGTATCTTCGTAATTGCAAGAGGCGAGGGCGAGCTAGAAGAGGGAGAAGATCCGAAAAAGAGAACTGTGGCCATCAGAGTCAGAAGTGGCGATTGCGTACACCTGGACAACGAGACCCGGTGGGCGTGGCATGCGATGCCGAGAACAATTCCTGGATCGTGTCCGCAGTGGTTGGCAGAGTGGCCTGCGGTCAAAGGTGACGCGGCGAAGAGGGTTAGCGAAAAGGAGCGCAAGGCTTATCAGCGATGGAAGGGCTTCATGGGAGCGAAGAGGCTGAACGTTAGTGTCAGGCAAGTGTGGGATTGAGGAGAACGAAAGCAGATGGTGTGAAGAAGGCACGACCGTTACGTGCATAGCCACTTATCACAGCAGCTTCCAGATCTTGGATCGTTGCTTCCCAAAGTATGCCTCTCTCGAAACAATTAATTGGCAAAAGTTTTACCACGACAACGCAGGTTGCTCCTAAGTCAACACACTTCACTTCTTTTCGCTCCTACCTTTTTGATTGTTGACAAAGTCTTATTGCACAGGGACTGAGGATAAATAAGTACGCGTCTGCCGCGGCATACAAAACGGGGCTGAAATGTGCCACAAATCCTCCGTCATGCAGTTATATTGGCCCCATAATCTCACAACCTCAGGACTCGCCTCGTTTTCCATCTGCAGTTGGCATTTCCTAAAAAAACGTTCAGGAGTATCGACTTACGCCCAGATCGATCCTTTACACAGCATGATGAAGTTGATCGAGATGTGTCCCGGCTGACTGCATGACAGCCTTGTTGAATGTGGAGTTATAAGATCCAGATATCCGTCTCCACGTGTCCATCATGTCCATCATCCGCTTCTCTGCATAGTCACAAGGGTGCAATGTTTGTGTTTCAGATCCTTCTTATCCTCTCTGCTCAGTTGTTTTGGTTGGGAGCTGCTCAGACATGTTATTGGCCTGACAAGTCGACTGCCGAGGAATTGACGTCTTGCAATGGTTTGGCGGAGAATAGTCATTGCTGTGGTGCTAACAGTTTGTGTCTTGATAATGGGTAAGTGGTTTTCTCGAACCATATCTCACAGTGCTAACGAATCAGTTATTGCTTCAACCAAGGCAACAAATATAGTAATAGGATATCACGCGGAGGCTGTACAGACAAATCTTGGGACAGCGACGCATGTCCTCAGTACTGCCAAACTAGTAAGTGGTGTTGGAGCTTAACCACTAGGCACTTCTGACACAACACAGCTATCTCAGATGGCGGTATCTCGATCTCTCTGGTCTTAGAGAACGAGAACGACAGCAAATTCTGCTGCGGCGTTGGCTACGACAGCTCTTCACAATTATGCCTTGCAAATTCGACTAGCAACAGTTTCCGCCCTTTCAGCATTGATATCGGTGTTGCGATTCTGAATAGGACATCTGGAGCCACCGCATTAGACAACACTACCTCAGAAGTCACCACTGGCAACACTACTACAGCGGCAGCATCACCCAGCTCACAAGGTCCTTATGTCAACATTGTCATCGCCATCGGTGCGGGAGCAGGTGCTGCTGTCGGCATTCTTCTCGTCAGTGCAGCCATAATCTTCCTATGCCGATTCAGGAAGCTTCAAGCACATCAGTCGTTCCCGAAATTCGACTCCAAGAACAGTTACCCACCAACACCTCAGAAGTATATAGAACATGTAGAGCTAGAACACTCACCACGGCAGTTTCAAGGCCTTGGTATACAGGAGCTTGAGGGACATCGGTGAGAGTTGTTGAGATGGCAGATCGCAGTATAAATGAGTGTAATTGGTCGGTTTTATATATATATGCAGTAAGCGAGGCATGTTGAGATGCGTGGTTAACTGATGTTCCGTAGTTGTTGAAAGTTTGCACGGAGGGACAAAGGAAACATAATCAGCAATTCAGAAATCGATCAGACGAGTGCTCCCTAGTAGTCGTCTCCACGAGAGATGACTTCCTTGCAGTTGGGCCTGAGCAAGACCGTCTATACGCATGTCAGTATACCACGGAGACTCATACACTATCCGATATATACTTACATGCTCAAACTGGGCGATATAAGAACCAGGAATATCGACCAGAGGTGCATAATCCTCCACAACGCCACTAGCAATGAGCGATTTCATACCAAGATGGTAGTTCTTCACACCCAGTCTCTCGAGATAACGACGAGAGAAGACCAGAGATCCGAAATTCTCGTCGATGGTCTTGAGAAGTGATTTGGCAGATGCATACTGCAGACCGCTGGGACGAACATGCTCATTACGACCGTAGCCATAGACACCGATGTCGTCAGTGAGATAGCCATTTCCGGTTGTGCCGAAGGTTTCGATGGCGAAGATGTCGCCTTCTTCCATGCGTTGATCGGTTTCAGTTTTGACGAAGGGAACTTGCTTATCGCCATGGATTTTGTAGCGTAGAATGTTGTGGCCGGTGATGTTTTCGACGGCTTTGACAGGAATCATCTTGCCGTTGAGCTCGACCTCGTAGCTCTCCATAACTTCCTGGACAGTCTCGCTGATGTGGTCGATACGAGCGTCGATTCCGGCTTCCTACATGATTTCTTTGAGTAAATCGGCCACTTTAAGAAGACTACAATCAACATACCTTGAGTCCAGTGTTGGTGGCTGCCTTTACGGCAGCAAGAAGGTTGTCATAGACAGGGTTAGAAGCCACAGTGAAAGCACTGTCGACAATTCTGCCATTGACATGAACTCCGAAGTCCACTTTCAGGACATCGTCATACTCAAGTACGACATCCTTGGCTCCGGGGTTGGGAGTCCAATGAGCACCAACGTTGTTGAGACAAAGTCCAGTCGGGAAGCCCATGCCAGCTTTGAGAGCATCTCCGGACTCAAGACCTTGGTGACCAGTCAATGCTCGGACGCCTTCTTCGATCTCATCGGCGAGCTTGCTCATCGTCACACCTGGTTTGGCGATGGTCTGCACGTATTGACGGACTTGACGATGTATCTCAGCGGCTTTGCGATAGTCACGCAGGAAGTCTCCATCCATGTTCTTGATGGCATCTTGATGGCGCAGTTCTGCGGACGTAGTACGCTTGAGATTGTCATCGTCGACTGCGTACTCGATGACTTCGCCCTCAGGATACTTGTCGTCAGGAAAGACATTGGCAAGTGCGACCCTGGGTGGGGTTGTCTGCTGCCCACTAGCGGCCTTCTTTTTCTTCTTGTTATTCTTTCTCTTTTTCTTGTTCTTGCCTATGTGAATTTAGAATTAAGCATGTCACAAATCGGATATCGTTTGGCTTACTGTTTTCGGTCTTCATGTCATATTGGGTGTTGTCATCTTCCGCATCCTCGCCGTCTTCGTCTTGCCCTTCGAGCACACCAGAAACAAGTCCTGTAGCTGCTGCTGTCTTGGGAGGATTGATGTCGGCGATTGCGCCAGCCGAGGATCCTTTTCACAATATATTAGACAAGTTCATAGCACAAGACAATTTCACGCATACCGTCAGGACCCTGCTGGTGCTCTTCTGGTGTCTTGGAACCCATTGTTGGCTTCCGCTCGTAGTCATAAATATCCTCGAGTTGTCGCGGTTGCTGATGGAGGTCGGAGGTTGCACCAGAGCACGGTCATTTGAAGATGCATTTCGTATTAGCGCTTGATGACTAAGGTCTTGGTGAATCCTTCGAAGCCATCACGAAGGAGCAACACCAGGGCGTACCTCACTGTTAAATGCACATACATACGAAGCAAAAATCACTTGATCCTGGGTTAAAAAATTAAAACATACATCAAGGATTTACTAGAAGACGACAGTAGGGGTGCCTAGAGTAGAATCATTGGTGGTGTACTGTATCATAGGTATGGATCTTAAAAGTGGCCTAGTAATAGTGTTTGCAATTGTTATTAGACATGTAGCCAAGTCAAGCATCGTCATCGTTTTCTGGGGAATCAGCTTTAGTGTCGGTATCGACTCCGGCTCCCTCTGCTGGCTCATTCGACGTCCTTTCCTGCCTCCTCTCCCTGCGAACCAACTCGATCTCCACTCTCGTCATATCGTCGGGAACCACTCCCTGCAATCCGTTGTCGTCTAGATCAAAGTACAATGCCCATTCTCCCGGTCCGTATTCAACCGCCGTGAACCCTTCCCAACCCATCAATATAACTCTTCGGTCCATCTTGGTCACATCCCAGGGTCCGATGATGTGATCCTCAGATTCAACCCGGTTGCCATATTTGACCTCGCAGGTATCGCGATCCACGTATATCCAATTCAGTTGAGGCGGGTCATTTGATATCGTGGATACCATGCCCTCGCCCTGTCGTCCCCAATTATGATCAGGATAAGGCAGGAAGTAGCCTGCGAAAGGGTGGTCTTCCACATGGCCGTCTGGGAACTCCTCAGATGGTACGTTGAGATATAACTGGTTTTGCTTCGTCAACATCCATAGAAGCAGAGTATGGCTCAATCGAGCCATGAGATTAGGGAGGATTTCCGTACCTTATTTTCGCTGAGTACCATCTCGCATCCATCAATCTCACGGCCAGCTTTTGTAGCGCGCGAACATGCCACGGCAAGATTCGTCTTCAATCCTCGGTGTTTTTCCCGAGCGTTCTGTCTTTGGCCCTGACGCACTGCCTCTGTAGTTCCAATGATGGCAGGACACGCGGCGATGGCAGTCAAAATACCCAGTACCATGATTCCGGATGGGACTCTTACCAAATTCAAGGGATAGACACAAGAAGATGATCCAGGATCTCGTTCTATATAAACCTGTTTTCGGCAGGGATGCCCGATGTGGACATGACATCTCACGCTTGGGCTAGATGTGGCTACTCTGTAGAGATGCTTTATGCACCACAATTTGAAATGAAAGAAACCTGATTAATGCCCGAAATAAGTTGGCTCCCGGTTAGAAATACGCGGTTCCCGATGCAATCCGGTTCTTGGTAATGTGAACCATAAAAGAAGAGTCTCATCCGACTTGAAATATATCAACCACACGCTTCTCACTTCTCACTCCGCAAACAGACACGCAACAGCCGCGACGACTTCTCCGTTCCCTAACAAGAGATCAGATAGCGCCATAAGCATGTCTTCAGGGTATATTGTCCTTGCCATGCGCAAAGGTCGCACATCAAATACTAATCTCACCATAGAGCCCCCACCCAAGAAGCCACCAACAACACCCCCGACTCCCCTAACCCGCGCCCCAAGCCCTCCAAGCTCGGTCAAAACAAGAACAACCAGCAACTCCAGAAGCAGCAAGCGCCTGTCTCCGACGACGAGGACGACCTGGAGGACAAACCGGAGCTGGCGCCCAAGCGGGCTGGCGGGCGCCGCATGGTTCCAGTGCACCAGTCGCGCATTGCGGACCGCCCTGCTAAAGTCGGCGAGAAGGACAGTTCGCTGAAGATCAAGATCGAGCTGGATCTGGAAGTCGAGGTAGAGATCTACGCAAGAGTCAAGGGTGATGTGACGATAGGGCTGATGTAGGCCTAGGTCGAGATCTATGCGCGTGTCAAGGGAGACGTGACTATTGGTTTATTGTAAGGGTGAGTCTTGCTCTGTACTGAGGTACTTTTGTTGCGAAGTGCGAGGCTAATAGCGTGTAGGACTGCTGAGCCGTAATCGTAGTTGTTCGAGGGTACAAATCATACGTGTACCTCATTAGGGTCTGTTGAGCATCTCATGATTACCTTTCATCAGTAATGAGCATCGCTGAGGTGCATTGCGATAGGAGGAATTGAGGACTCAAGGAATCATGAAAACGAAAAGGAAGAAGCAAGCGAGTGGGCATGCAGGCAATTTGCTTGATTAAGCTAAAATGGTCGTGACGGGCTCCCTAGAACTTATCTGGTGTCTTCCGTAGTCCCGTGGATGATAAGAGATGTCGTGTTGGACATAATCTACCAGGATCCGCGCTTACAGGTATGTGTGGTCGGCTCACCTTTGGTTCGATGGCCTAAGTGTTCCAATAAACCTCCTACGTCAGGAAAAAGCGTAAAAACTTCTTACAGGGCATTGCGCGTGCCGTGACGTCGAAACGAAGAAAACATTCAGAAGTTGCTCTGGTCGGAAAGATGAAGTATCGGTGAAACAGGAAAAGTGCTCACAATTGTCGGTGCTGCGAGGGCCGCAGAGGCTTTCATTGGATCCTGGATTGCGTGGCGCAGGACTGGGCGTAACGTGACAGTCACGCGATATGATGGGGCTGCTATGCAGTCGGGGCTGGGTGTCGGTGGCGCAGGCACGATTGTTTATCGACAAAAGGTGTGTGTGGAGACAGGCGCGTGCGGGTTAGAAAAACAGGCCGGACGAGCAGGGCGGCTCAGCCACACTCACCTTCGCGACCGCGCTCCTAGACTTTTCGAGACCGGAAAACAGGTCAATTGACTGGGATCGCGGTCAGCGACGGCCCGGCAATTACGAGGTTTCAGCCGACTGTGGAATTCAGAGTATGAACGTTTTGAGAATAAAGTACAACCTCATATGTTTGATCTTGTCACACAGCTCTGTCGATGCACGATAAGTGAGCAAGGCACAGTCGCTCTCTATGGACCCAGCGGTCCTACTCGATACCATCGTGCATTCTAATGGGCGCATCAATCACCGAGTCCGACAACTGCGCTCACCTGCGTTCTGACTTTCTGCAACCTTTAGAACCTAGCAACGGATGAAGAAACGACGATATCTGTCCTAGATGGCGAATTCTTCAGATCCACCCGTGTCTGACAAAATGGCTCTACAAATCGCCTCATGTTGTCTGACGCAGCAACATTGGCGATGGCTTTTCTTGAACATACTCTGGCTATTACCAAGATGTCTGACTTCCTTGTGCGCTTAATACTCGCTATTAGGACTCGGAGATGTACTTCCCGTTGACCATGGTCTAGAATATCCGCATGCCAGATACGCTGATCATCCTCGTGCCTTTTGTGGCACCAATCTTCACAATGTCTCTTCACGACCCGAACACAGTGTATTGGAGCACTGCCGTGTCGTTGGCAAGAATCCTGGACCTCGTATGTGCGTCGCTACAAACACAATTACATCACTCTGCTCGACAACACTACCGATGTTGAACCGATTCGAAGAGATACTGGTATTGCAAACCTTGAGGGGACCTTCACGGCGAAAATGATGCCTCTGAACTTGTCTCCTTCTTCGCCTTATTCGAAAGTATAGGAGAGCCTTCCATGGGATGGAGATCACCCGAGTTGGCCAGTTTGTCCAAGCCAAGAGCTTCTTCAGCAGCTCGCGCCGTCTACACCAATCCGTCTATCGCCGTGTATATTACAGCCTTTGCAACCACTATCGCCTGAAGAGTTGACAAATGTATATGCTCCCGCCGAACCGAACGAATAAGTAGTTGGGCTACAGTCCGGTCATCGTCTCCAAGGTCACTTCTCCATCATCGGCAAGGACTTTGGTACAAGTATAATACGCCGTTATAGAGAAGATCCCGACTCCCACCAGACTGCTAATTATACTGTTCTGCTAGAGGATATGGAAGATATCAAGCGCATCAACACGGATTCTGGGGTCATCGGCGTGCGTCAAGTAGTACACTGGGGCGTGATCACCATGAAGTGGCCCATACGGTCTGGAGTTCTTGAAGAAGCCACAGAACTCCCGAGAAATCATTTCTCGTGATTTCATAGTCCGATCAATTCCCATTGAATGGTTGTTGAGCATTATATCAAGTCTGCCGAGGTGCAGAATCGCCGAAGCGCCGACACAACGGCGTGTCGGGATGCCGCTGTATGTCTCCAGGAATCGATCACGAAAAACAGCTGACGTCGGGATCGGTGTATACTTACCAAGGTCCGACTGCTATCGGTATAAGACAATCATTTTTCATCCACCATCCTCGAACAAACATTGAGTACCTGACTATGGAAGAAATGCGTTCAGAGCCGCGTACCGATAAGATCGACACACATCACCATTTCGTCCCCGACTTTTATGCTCAAGGTATACATTGAGATATCGTATTCGTATGGTCCTGGCTGACTTGGCTTGCAGCTGTTGAAAGTGCTGGAGGTTGTGTCTGACGTTCGATTCGAGTGTTCTTTCAATTGACCAATCTTTGTAGGCGACCCAAGTGGATGGCCAACGCCAAAATGGTCACCTGCAGCTTCCGAGTCCATCATGGAGCAACTGGGTGTGAAGACTACCATTTTATCGTTGACAGCACCGGGAGCTTGTATACTTGAGGGACAGAAGTCTTTTGATCTTGCGAGAAGATGCAATGAGTACTGTAGCGAGCTCCGCGATAAGAGCCCGAGGAAGTGGGGGTTCTTTGCAGCCCTTCCGTCTCTGCTTAATACTGAGGCTGCTCTTGCTGAAATTGCCTATGCCTTGGATGTTCTTCATGCGGACGGTGTGACACTTTTCACACGCTATGGAACCGGAAATACCTATCTCGGTCATGCGGATATCGAGCCCATCTGGAAAGAACTTGACAGGCGTCAAGCAGTCGTCTTTGTGCACCCTACTCACCCAGTCGACACGACGAAAGTCAACGAGAGCATGCCTCAACCATTGATTGATTACCCCCACGAAACTACGAGAACGGCTACAGACATGATTATCGCCGGCACTCGAAGGAAATACCCTGATTGCAAGGTCATCCTGAGTCACGCTGGCGGAGCCTTGCCATATCTCATCGGGAGAATCTCCAACGGTTCCCAACACGGGCAAAAAGCTATGGCTGACTTCAAATCGTTCTACTATGACTTAGCCTTGTCTTCTTCGCCATCTGTGCTCCAATTGCTGCTTACGATGGTTCCCCACGATCAGATACTATATGGGGCAAGTTTCCCAAGGCGGAAAACCGAAACTTGAAAAGCTGACTTTGTGACAGAGCGATTTCCCCTATGCACCACCACCGTCTATCAAAGCATTCGCAGAGAAGCTCGAGAACTTCGAGATGGATTCGAAAGTGAGGTCCAAGATCCACTATGGCAACGCACTGGCACTTCTTCCACGTCTTGCTGAGAAGGCCAACTTCTGAGGGATGAGATAGTCGATAGTCGCCTGTTCGTATAGTCCTTTAAGCCCAGCAATTTTTATGTCAACCACGGATAATATTGTGTCACCATCTCGGCGCTAACAATAATTCTGCAATTTGGTATATAGATACCGGCCAGGAGTGTTGCTGGGAGACGCATGCGCGATGAAACACTCTCCATCCGCTTACATCAACTCGTGTACTTCTTAGCTTCCTAGCCGTACTTGCAAACAAATGTAGCCAAGTTTCGAAAGATAACTTACCAGGAAAAGGCACAAGATCTGAGGGCAAGTACTGCGTATGACGAGAATGATTAACAGTTTCGATCTCAAGGTACGACTCTACCACTATGAAGACTGTCGTGATATCAACCAGGGAGGTGTGCTGATGCGATCGTGAGGAGAGCGCGTTCCAGACCTCGATGGCAACAGAAGCCATCAATCACGCCTTCCCTCCATCACACTCTCTGACAAGTGGGGTCAAACATACTCAACAAGCCTAACTACCTGAACTCAGTCTCCAAGGAAGCCGAAAAGCAATTACAAAAGCTATGCTGGTTTCTCCAAGCCATGATAGTAGTTTCTTCGCAAGTACTGTTCGTCGTCGGGTTGAGCAGGAATTAATATGCTCGCGAGGATGGTGCAATAGCACGCCAAAACATCCATACATGTGATGATGCAGCTGCATCTCCGCTTGGTCAACTTGGCTATTTTCGCAGTCGCATCAAATCAATAGAATGGACATTTTTGGCCCAAGGAAAATATAGAGTGCCCACTATCAACTCCACAATGGTGCCATTCTCAACCTTTGGGTTGATGTCGCAATTCGACGTTGCAGGAAGAGCACAGGCTATGGTGGCTATGATATATATTCGAAGACTCCTTTCGAGCATACTAGGAGTTTTCCATTGACTTTTAGACGAGTCTCTCTGTATATATCAACATTTCAATCGAGCATTTGTGCTCTCGAATCGAATCCGATGGTGTTCTTTCGACGCTCTGTCAACGAGAAGGCGGGAGATAGTGCGAGATCATCGAGCAATGATGTCGTTTCGTCGCATGAGATCGTGTCAACTGCAGGCGACTTGAAATTCGTGGTCGAACAAGGAGGAAATGGCTCACAACCATCTTACCAGGAGGTCTCTGGTGCGCCAGTCGAGGCCAATTCTTCGCTTGGATATGCTGTTGGCCCTGTAACTATCGTCTTGATCAACATCAGTAAGATGATAGGAACTGGTGTCTACTCAACACGTACGTATTCATACCCACTGCAACGACAAGGGTATCGGCTGACAAAGAAACAGCGGCAACCATCTTAAAAGGCACAGGCTCGGTCGGAACCAGTCTGATCTTTTGGGCTCTCGGTCTCCTGACATCAGGAACTTCGCTCGCGGTGTATCTCGAATTTGCATCTTACTTTCCGAACCGATCTGGCTCAGAAGTCGTCTATCTGGAGCAAGCTTACCCTCGACCAAAGTACTTCTTTCCTATCGCTTTTGCAGTCCAGACGGTTATTCTGTCGTTCAGTAGTGGAAATGCGATCGGTGTGTATCGTTCCCTCGTGCTTTTAACATTGTCACTGACAAGTGCGATCAGTGATGGCTCAGTACCTTTTCAAGATAGGTGACCACACCCCTTCAGCCTGGGAACAGAAAGGTGTCGCTATTGCCTGTTACACCTTGGTCACGCTTTGTAAGTTTCAGAAGAGAGACATGTTTCATGTCAAAAACTAACAACTTGTCAGTGTTGATTTTCCATACCAAAACCTCTTACCGCATATCCAATATTATCGGAATCATCAAAGTTCTGACTCTGGTCTTGTAAGCAAGATGACTTCCGCATTGCATTGGCCGTTGCTGACCACCCATGTAGCATCGCCATCACTGGTCTCGTTGTTCTAGGCGGACACACCAGAGTCCAAGACCCTTATGCAAACTTCCGCAATGCTTTCGAAGGCAAGGCGACTGGCTACGGCATGACCAACAGTCTTGTCAAGATCATCTTTTCGTATGCCGGCTATGAGAACGCGTTCAACATCGTCAATGAGATCCAAGTAAGTGGTCCTTCGCTGACGATCCAGGAAAGAGAGGCTGACTCCAGACACAGAACCCTGTCAAGACCATCAAAAGGAATGCATCCTACTCTTTGGTCGCAGTGACCATCCTCTATTTGCTCGCAAACATCGCTTATTTCGCTGCTGGTAGGATTGATTGGACCTTGGGTGAATTATACGCTGACATCGGAACTAGTACCCAAGAGTGATATCATGACTTCAGGTGTGACTGTTGCAAGTCTTTTTTTCACCAATGTATTCGGTCATGCCAAAGGTGTCAAAGTCTTCAATCTGCTCATCGCTCTGAGCGCATTCGGAAACCTGATTGCCGTACAAATCGGACAGTCCCGATTGATCAGAGAGTGTGGAAGGTGAGTCAACAGGTCAGTGGGTTATCGTATGCATACTGATACTGCCGCTTGCAGGCAAGGTGTTCTGCCCTTCCCAAAATTCTGGGCATCCACAAAACCATTCGGCACTCCAATTGGACCTTACTTTACCAAATGGATTGTCACTATTGTCATGATCCTTGCGCCTCCAGCTGGTGATGCCTTTAATTTCAGTAGGTCAAATTCGTGTTTGGTAGCCGATCAAGGCTAACGAAAAGCAGTCTCCGACCTGCAGAACTATCCAGCTTCTGCTTTCGCATTCACAATGTCAATAGGATTGTACATTGTGCGTTATCGCCGCAAGAAGCTGGGCGTTCCAAGGAGCGAGTTCCGCGCTTGGGACGCTGCCGTGATCTTCACCATCCTGCAGAACTTGTATCTACTGATTATGCCTTGGTACCCACCAACAGGAGGAGCGACCGGCGGAGATGTTAGCTTCTGGTATGCAACTTATTGTGTTGCCGGTATCGGAATGTAAGTGGATAATCCTTGAAGCGTCGGTAACCGAGATTCTGATTTGTACAGTCTTCTAGCTTGCGGTGTGTACTACTATTCCTGGATTTACTTGCTACCGAAATGGGGAGGATATCGGATCAAGCAAGAAGTCGTTGTTCTCGGAGATGGATCAAGTACCAACTCGTTGGTCAGAGTACCATTGAGCGAATTGGAAAGATGGGACCAAGACCATGATGCGGCAGGCAGAGTCGTTGTTTCAGGCATCCGTGTCGAGACCAAGAACGAAGGTCGTCCTGAGCAGGTGTAGATGTGGTTGAAGAGTCGTGGGAAGCAAGGAGTTGAGAGTGTAGTCGCAGGTACTAAATCGATTCATGAGTTGAAAGAAATTAGAGAAGTTATCTTTGAAAACATGTGATGGATAAAAGTGCATGGAGTGTTCAATGCGGAAGAGAGGGAGGGAAGGAGCCAACGTCCAAGCGCGGAAGTTGCACTCCACCAAGTGGGAAGTCTTGGCGGTGTATATCGCGGAGCATCGACGCTGACGCGGTAGCTGTCGACTTGTTTCCTTAGAAGCACGACACATATCAAGAAACATCCAAAGTCATCATGTCCGACGACGAAATTGTTGCCGGTGCGCCGGGAGCCACATCAATAGACGCCCGAGGAAGCGAAGTCAAGCCAAAATACCGATCATGGCGCAAGAAGTATCGCAAGATGAAGACACACTTTGACGATGTCATGAAGGAGAGCAACAGCCTGTTTGTCGACGAGCAGAAACTCGACGCCTTGTCCAAGAGGTTGCAGGAGCAGAATGAGTGAGTAGTTGACTTGCGAACGAGGTCTGATGCCGACGGATGATTGACCTGTGTCTTGTAGCCAACTGCTCGACCTCCTCCTCGACCTCAACACATCCCTCTCAATCCCGCACGAATTGCGATTCGATCTCTCAATGGCATCCAAGTCGCAACAACCGAATGACGAACGCGAAATGTCTCTGGACATGGCCAATAACATCATCGCCAACGCTCATCGCGCCTTCCACAACCACGAGATGCCGCACCAAGATTACCTTCGCATAAGACAAGACATCGAAGTTCTGCTCGCTCGTAAAGATGCGAAGAGTCTGGTGGAAATGGAAGCTCAGATCCCACACCCGCGATATCACCACCCCGTGTCAGCGCTCGCAGCCGAAGCAAATCCCGCATTCCTAACATCGTCGCACGAAGATGCCTACCTTACTCGCCTCGACAACAAGCTAGAACCCGCTGCCCTGAGCGAGCCACGTCCAGCCTCTCCTCAACCCCTCTCCAAGCTCACCCAGCGCGAACTCGACCGCGAAGTCGAATTGCGAAACCCTCTATCTGTTCACAACTGGCTCAAGAAACATGGTACAATCTCAGACATCGATGCTGCTTCTGAAGGCGGTACCGCAAGTGCCCAGACACCCGCTACGGCCAACAAGCGTCGCAATCTTGCCAAGCAAGTTGGTGACAGAGCCATCGAACGCGCTAGAGAAAAGGAGGGAAGCCCAGGAAGTACCGTGGACAATGAGGATGAGCTGGCTGGTGACGACACCCCAGGCAAGCCCAAAAAGGCTAGAGATGACGACCAGACATACAGGCCAAAGGGCGGCCGTAGCAAGAGCAAGCGGAAGAGGGACGAAGGCGAGAATACACCGGCTCGTGGCAAAAAACAGAGGACGAGTCTCAATATTCCTTCCGATGCATAGATATGCACACGGCCAGGCCACTTTTTCATGATAGCATCAGAGCACAGAACAAGCTTCTTCTATTCAATCAACTCTATTCCAACCAGTCATTCAAATTGTCTCTCTACTTCCACTCGGCGCTCCATGTCTTCTGGTCGCGTCTGAAAGGAACAACCTCCACGCTGCCATCAGCATTCTTGAGCAAGCTCTGAACCTTGACGCCATCCTTTCTCAACACCACCTTCTCACCCTTCTTGTCATCGGCTCCGTAGAACTTTCTGCCGTTCAATCCGAGGAAGCCCTTGAGCTTCTCCTCAGTCACATCTTCAGCCTTCAAAACACCACGCTCGATGCCCTGTTCAAGTGCGGAAAGCACATATCCGACTGCGTGAGGCTGAGTGAAGACGCCTGCTGCGACCTTGTCACCACGCTTGTTAATGGCTGGGTGAGGTGCGCTGTCAGTGCCGAGGAAGAACTTTTGGTCGCCAGACACAACTGTCTTGAGCAAGGCCTCACGGTCCTTTGGAGTCTTGGCCACAGGCTTGCAGAAAGAGTGCGGGTCGCCGGCCCAGTCATCGACAATCAAGAAGAGATGGTGAGCAGTGATTGTAGCCGAGACGGTAGGACCGCAAGACTTGACTGCCTCGATAGCAGCCGCACTAGTACAGTGCTCAAGGATGATTCTCAACTTGGGGAAACGCTTGTGCAGGTCCTTGAGTGTGGGCAAGAAAGCCTCCTCGGCATTCAAAACAGTAATGTCGTTGTCCTTTGATCCAGGGACTTCACCGTGCAGGTTCAAGACCATGTTTTGGCGCTCCATCTCCTCAAAAACAGGGTAGAAGGGCTCGTAGCTGACGACACCGGCGCTGCTGTTTGTGGTTACGCCGGCGGGGTAGGACTTGATGCCCGTGATACCTGCGGCTGCGGCCTCCTTGACCACTTCGGGGGTGATGTCCTGGTGCAAGTACAAAGACATTAGGAAGTTGACATTGGGCTCAATCGCTTGGAGTCTCTTCTTGTAGTCCAAAGCGTGTTGAACAGTGGTGATTGGCGGTACCAAGTTGGGCTTTGGTAGTGAAAGAACTTAGACTCTCGTTTCAAGCTTTGTGATTCAATTGAATGCTTACCATGACGAAGACGGTGTTGACACCACCTTGTCTGATAGTGGGTGTGACAAGCTCCATCATAGGTCCATCGCGAAGATGGACATGGAAGTCAGCGGGAGCTGGGATCTCCAGACCGTCAAACTGCTGGAGAGACATGTTTTGTCTTATTGAAAGAAATAGATGGCGGGAAACCAATGAGATTGATACAACGTGCTGTCGAGGTCTTGGTCAAGTTAGAGTAGTGTCTTTATTGGGATGAGCTGGAGCTAACTGCCAACCAACCAGTATAAGCCAGAATCCAAACTTACCGATGCTGCGCTTTCGGCCTCTTTTCGACAACTTCAATTGATAAAGATGAAGATGAACGGAGCCGACAACGAGATGGAGTGTTTCGCCAAACAAGGTTTAGCTTTTTCTATGTGCCAAGCCTTCGATGCCATCACCGAATACATTCTGCGGACCTCATCCAATCTCACCCAATGTCCTCTTCACCAAACATGTTCTGAGCAGACGTCTCAATGCTTCGTTGCTGATACATGGTGGATTGTCTATGACTTTTTCGCTCAGTGACCACCTCCCAGCAATGTCAGGCTATTGTGACACCGCATGATGCACGGCTGCTTGCTCTTGTCTTTGCTGCGTGACGGTGCGACCTGTCAAAACCGGAAACACCACCAACATACGAGGCCAAGAATCCTGTTGTAGTTTGGTCATCGTCGAGAAATCGGCCTTTGAAAACTATTGACTCATATGGCACTGACTATTCCAAGAACTTTACAGTAAGCCGTCTTGATCAAAGAAAGACACCTCAAAGAGCGTGTCAATCTTGTCGCACGCGTTTAGACCGGTCACAAACTGTCCGCAGATTTATCTGCTGCCTGTCACTCCCACATGCATGAACCCGTGTGACAGTCCAATGATGATGGCCTCAACATCAAACAGGTATCTAAAAGGCCTCCATACAGCTTAACAGATGCAGTGTACAAACACACTGGATCCGATGCGACAGGATTTAGGCCTTTGAAGCTTGACAGCGCAAGTTTGTTGGCAGACAAAACATGTTCGTTCGCCTGCCTTTTTCAGGAACTGGTTCTTTCTCTGTCATGCTTTGATTACAACCGTCTTTCCACGCTCTCAAGCCCATATCGGCTCCGTATATGTGCCACGACACCGTCTTCCGTCTTCTCTGTGTCCCTCATCGACATCACCACTGATCTCCAAGGATCTTCATATATTCGTTCTCCCACGGCTTCGGGCTTCTATCGTCGACAATGCCAGGCCTACACATGTCTGCATATGCCCAACCTGGCTCGATGGCTTGGTCTATTCCTCAGTATTCAGCAGTGATGGCGACACAGTCGATGTTGGCTCCTGGACTCAAGTTCTTCATCGAGCGAGACAACGGCTCTCTCGTCCCGCTTGTCCCTGTCGATGAACTCCCAGACGATGTACGCTTGGCCGGTGTGCCTCACCGTCTGAGTGCCTCGCAAACAAAGGACATGCTATTCCTCGGGCGTCATTCATCCGTCAGAGGAAGATTCCCGCACGAAGGGTCCGTGAACGTCAAGGAGTCAGTCCCTCCTCCTTCAGTCACGATGCAGTATACACCTCAGTCTGGAGTGTCTTCTCACAACAGTCGCGTACTTCAGGTAAGTTGTCGAGTGTCTTCGAAATCTATCGTCTTCCTAACACAATTTTCACAGCCGATCAACACGCAACCTATTGTCATACCTGCTTCTACCCCTGGACCTGCATCGACCGCCAAACCACTCGCTTCACCTCAGCTGCAGCCGAGGCCTCTCTACAATGAGCGCCCGCTTCCTCCCTCCGGTATCGAGCCCGATCAGAGAAAAAAAGTCTACTGCACTTACTGGATCCAAAACCAAGGTCAATGTGCCTACAAGCAGCAAGGTTGTATGTACAGACACGAGATGCCTGAAGACAAGGAGACACTCAACTCGATTGGCTTGAAGTCTGTGCCTGCTTGGTGGCGCAAGGAGCAAGCTCGCAAGAAGCAGAAGTCAAAGCGTACTGACCGCAATGGCTCGAGCTCCGAGTGGGAGGTCGTCGAACGCCAGCAAAACGACAACTCTGCTCTCCATCGCGACGACCCTGTTCGCGTCCGTGTTCCACCTCCGCGACCTACCAGTAGCCAGCCCACCAAGCAAGCTGCGCAAAAGCCTCGCTCCGAGCCAGCTTTACAGAAGGTTGCCACCACTGCTGTTGTTTCTTCTGGCGTTGCTACAACCTCCACCTCACATCTTGAGGCATCTCCTCCCGGTGGCGTCCAGCTAGGTGCCGCGAAGACTCCTATCCGTGGTCCTCCATACTTTCCTTTCAAGAAGCAAACCCTGGAGTCGCCCATCGAAGAGGATCTTATCGACTTCGACGTTCTTGTACCGTCATCGTCACCGGACACTTCATACTCGAGTGTTGAGTCACCAGCTGATCAGCCTACGAAAGGCGAGGCGTCCAAAGTCTTGAGAGTTGTTGCCAACGGCGGTGTTTTCGTCTCTCCAGGCAATACCGTCGGTCGTCGCTCTAGCAATGGTGGTCGCAACAGACGTGGCTCTGCAGACAAGAAGGACGGCAACGTGACGCCTCCAAGACAGTCCAATAGCATGATGAAGGGCAAGACTGAGAGGGGCAGAGAGAGGGTTGAGCATGGCAATGGTGTGTCAAGAAGAGGCAGGATCAAGGCCGCTCCATCCACTGAGGCCAAGGCTACAGGCGAGATTGACATGCAGTCAGATGGAGAGGCTTGAAAGTCGTCCCCTTGCTACTGGCTCCTTGGTATTCCACTGCATGAATGCAGAGCGGTAAGCTACGGCTTTGTTGGGTCGCGGGAGGACTTGTACCTAGATAACGGCCTTCATGCCGAGACGTGTAGGTAGTTGAAATATCACGCCGGTCGACTGACATCGGCCCGACTATTCATTCCTTCTTGTGTCGTTATTGAAGGAGCCGTCCCATTCTGGCAATTTAGTCCAGCTAGCACCTCTCGGCCGAGACGGTTGTTACTCTCCGTGTGCCAGCTAGCAAGATGCACGATGTTCTTGAGCAATGGCAAGTCGCCCGAAGAGAGCGACTGTCTGACGGTTCTTTCTTTGGACCCAGCTCTATACTTAAAAAAAGATTATGCATTTCTACAGCTGTATGACACGGGGAGGCTATACACAGCTTGGTCATCTAATACCGACTTTTCTGGATATTTTTTCATCCATTTTGTTCAAGATGATCGCTTGTCTCGCTTACTTATGGTCGCATGTGCCGGACCGAGATAGAGCTAAGCAATTAACAACAACACCACTCAAGAAAGACGTCTTCTCACACAAACCAGGTTCTTCAGCTGACTTGCAGTGTCAACGCACAATAGTTGAGTGTCTTGTATCCCGTATTGTGCGCCTTGTCGTCTAACCTCGCGGCCTTGTTATTGGAACACGGCCTTGTTATTTTACTCCGCCACGATCAACTGCCCCCCAGCCAAGACCCCCGACCTTCTAGCGCTCTTCCAACTTGCTTCTGTTGAACAATGAACATTCGGCTGCATCAAACCAAGACTCTGCTGGCTGCATGGAACACATGAGAGCCGATGCTGGAAGCGGATACCTTGTGTCCCGTTGGCCAGCACTGACGCTGTCGGCCGCATGGCGAAAGACTTGGGCCGACTTGGCCTGCGTATCTCGAGCGGGTAAAGTAGCAGTCGTGGGGTGATTGGTTCTATGGAGTAGACTCGACTGGGGTTTGTGGAGGCTCCACAGCGATCGACCATATCGTTGCGGAGAATGAGACCAAGGTTGTCTCGTGCACAGTGTTCCCCCTCTCTTGCTAATATAAAGTCATGGACGATCGCTCGTCTCTGGGGACACACAAGCACACCCATCAAGTCTCATTTCCTTCTTTTTGACAGGACTAAGCTCCTCCACTCTTTGCTCGTGCAAACTCCCTCTTTCTTGCTCTATCTTTCTCTCTCACAAGGAAAAAAAGTCGCGATACTAGCAATACATCACCATGGCGAGCAGAAACAACTCTATCGTTGCACCGCTCCCTGACTCTGTGGTCAAGAAGCATGGTGTCAAGACTATTGAGAGCAACAATGCAGTCACCGGTGCTCAGAACCTTACTCTGAAGCAGTCGATTATGCCCGTCTGCCTTGTCACCATTCTTTTCTTTTTGTGGGGTTTTGCTTATGGACTTCTTGATGTCCTGAACGCTCATTTCCAAGTCGCCCTCGGCATCACTAAGGGCCAGAGCGGTGGACTTCAAGCAGCTTATTTTGGGTCGGTCTTCACAGTGGGCAGATTATGGAAGTACATCTTACTAACATTTACCTAGTGCGTACGCCATTGGTCCCTTGACCTACTCAGGATGGATTGTCAGAAGATTCGGTTACCGCTGGGCATTCATCACCGGCCTCTGTATCTACGGTGTTGGAGCTCTGATGTTCTGGCCATCCGGATTGAAGCGTTCCTTTGGTGGCTTCTGTGGAAGCATGTTCATCGTAGGATCCGGTCTCTCGACTCTGGAGACTGCTGCCAACCCTTTCATCGCTACCTGTGGCCCTGCAAAGTACTCTGAGTTGCGTTTGACTCTGGCCCAAGCTTTCCAGGCTGTCGGAACAGTTGTTGCACCCGTTTTGGCCAGTCAGGTCATCTTCAAGAACGTCGACGACACCTCCCTGCAGTCTGTGCAGTGGGTGTATCTAGGAATCGGTGAGTCTAAGCCTCTGCTAGCTGCGGAGGATGTCGTTGTGAATGAGTCCACACCTCTCGAGGGCAAATCCGGACTCGCTGCGAATGACTTCCTTTTTGGTACAACGACGTAACACTGCTAACAACGAGCAGCTATCTTCGTCTTCATCCTCGCTGTCGTCTTCTTCTTTGCTCCCATTCCTGAGGTTACCGACGCTGATATGGCTGCTCAGGCCGCATCCAGTGGCACCCAAACTGCCTTTGAGGATAAGCCCCTTTCCAAGCAATACACTCTGTTCTTCGGTGTTGCCGCACAGTTCTGCTACGTCGGTGCTCAATGCGCTTATGCCGGATACTTCATCAACTACGTCTCTGCCGTCCGTCCCGGAACCACTCATGCTACCGGCGCAAACCTTCTTGCAGTGGCACAGGGTTGTTTCGCCATCGGTCGTTTCGTCGCAAGTGGTCTGCTCAAAATAACCAAGCCTCGTCTCGTTCTCATAGGCTTCCTTTCGGGAGTTGTTCTCTTCGCTTGCTTGACCATGGGCCTCAAGGGCAACGCCGGCATTGCGTCGATCTCCCTGGTCCTATTCTTCGAGTCTTGCGTGTTCCCCTTGATCTTCGCTCTCTCGATCAGAGGTCTCGGCCGTCACTCCAAGCGTGGTGCCAGTTTCATCGTCGCCGCCGTATCTGGCGGTGCTTTGTTCCCCCCTGTCCTCGGCACAGTCGCCGACCACATCGGCACCCAGAAGGCCTTCTTTATCCCCCTGATTGGCTTCGTTATCGCTTGGATGTTCCCTCTTTACCTCAACCTGTTCAAGGCTAAGAGCTTGGACGGCTGGACTGAGGAGAAAGCCCCTACTTCCACAACCACCGACAAGGATGTCGAGAGCATGGTTGACGACGACGAGAAGAAAGGTGCAGCTATCGAGCACCAGGAAATTAGAGCCTAGATATAAGTGATGCAGTACGAGTATGCGGTGGTTACTTTACTAGACGTATATACGATGTACTCCGAACGTTATGAAAACTACAACTTTCTTTAAGATGCATACTTCAACTCCTGCTCCTATGTGTCGATCTCACCCTCTTCTTCCGCGGCCAAACCTAGATACTGTCCCACGCTGTAGAAACGCACGATTGCATCCTATGGGTGGAGCGGTCCATAGAAACGGACTGCTCCACACGCCTTCCAGTGGACAAGACTCTTGTTTCAGCACAGACTGTACCTTTCTACAGTTACATGTATTGCCGAGTTTTAGAAGAGATGCGACGAGGTTCAAATCTTTGCGATGTGAGTCGTGGTTTCCAAGTTGTGACGCGTGAGAATTGTGACGACAACGGAGAGCATCTCCGCGCCGGCTGAATGGCAGATCGGCTGTCACATCCCGCAACTTCCGTGGTGCTCTCATCGCATCTTCTCCGTCCTCGAACACATGTCGAAATGCATTCATTGTGTTGAGAAGTTATGGATGCGATGTAGAGATATGCTTGTAGGCAAGTCAGAGACTGAAGGTTTCAAAATTGGGCTTGATATCCGATATTGATTGGGGCCTGTCAGAGCCTCTGCTATCAACTTTTACACTGCTCAATGTCACGTCACTTCCTGCAATAATATTGATTGGTACCGATTGACGTCAACCACCTTCTGGAAGCCGTGAATTCAAGATGAAGGTCAAAAGCGCGGCTGCTCTTCATATGCCTCTCAGTCACTGTGTTGACTACTCGCAAGAGTTCATGAGTAATCTTGCATCGCACTTGCCATCGACAGTCATCTATAACGATGGCCGCATCACGTTTCTCGACTGAAGACACCGGAAACAATCATGATCTCGTGATACCATGGTCATACGTAGACCCAACCCTCAACGACGAAGTGGCTACTGAACAGCACAAAGCTCACTGAGGTCAGCAACTACAAAAGCGCTCCATTCGACACTATCGACATGCCACCACAAATTGGGGTGCGGCGTTGGAAAGCTTCAGTCCCTTGGTATGAATCGACACGAGACTGCGTTGATCCAAACACAAGTTGACACACGATTAGTGGTTTGCTGTTTGCATCTCCTCAGGTGGAATTGCTCTAGTCCTTAACGGGCCATTTCCTTATCGCGGCCATTGGCTGGTCGTACTGGCTACTATCCTCTATATCATGGAGATTGTCCTATTATTTTCCTTCCTTGCCATTCTACTGGCTAAATGGATGCTCTACCCACACGTAGCCGTTCGCCGTGCTTTGAGCGACCCAGACGAACTAGGAACCTATGCTATTTTACCTATCGCTCTTATGACTATTGGCGCTCTCACCATCACACAAGTCAGCGAAGGACCCTGGGGTGGCCATGCATTTACCTTGGCTGTCATTTGGCGGATAGGTGTAGTATGGGTCTGTGTGACTTGTGTCGTGGTTCTAACGGTGCTATTCTATACTGGAAATCAAGCCGACAAAGACATGACGCCGGTGTTATTTATGGCTGCTGTCGGTATGGCGACCGCTGCCTCCGAGGCTGGTCTCATCACGATCTATGGCTTCGACATGTCATCGAGGCTTGCCGTACCACAGATTATTGTCGGCTACTTCGCTTCTGGTGTGGCTATGTTCATGGCCACCCTCCTCTACACAGTTTACTTCCATCGTCTACTGGCAGCTGGATGGCCTGCTCCTGCGAAGCGAGCAGGACTCTTTATCTTGGTATGTATAGATGCACGACGAGATGGAATTTCTGCTGACTGAGCTACTCCGCAAAGATCGGTCCTTGCGGACAACTCGCAACAGCATTCCAACTGCTAGGCGAATCCGCAAACACATACATGCGTTTCCCCCAATACAAACCCTCAGCAATCCAGCCTCCAGAGTACGGCACATTCTGGACTCAACAGACCGCACAAGGTGTAGATGGAGCCGGCATCTTCATGGCCTTGCTCCTCCTAGGTTTCGACTACCTCTGGTTCTGCATCGCCATCATCGGCGTCGTTGACGTTTTTGTCAAGCGACAGGCCACTTATACATTGACTTGGTGGGCCATTGTTTTCCCCACCGTGACGCTTACGACTGCTTGGTTAGAACTGGCTTCGTCTATGGACTCTCCCACATTCAGAGCTTTGGTATGTGCTCTAACGATATTTCTGGTGATTGCCTTCTTTGTCAATTTGGCTTTTACTCTGAGGGGCGTGGCCAATGGGTCTTTGATTTTTGGCAAGTCGCAGTTGGAGATTGAAGAGGGTATGATGAAGAAGGCGCAGGATGAGATGAGGAGTAGCAAGGCTGAAGTGTAGAACCAAATGTAGAAGCTCGTAGTCATGGTTCTTGATTTAGTCTCGACGTTGAACACAATCTGCCTGCTTCATATGGCTAGCTTTTTCCTATTTTGCCAGTCTCGCTGTTACTGAATGTCATGTCACAATTTCCAGACATTCATCTTAGCAACAATGATCAAAGGTGAAAAGGAACTTTTCTGTACACGCAACACTGCGCTGAATCTATATAACTAAAAAGGGTATAATTGAAAATCAAAACCAAACCAAACAAATCATCCCAGGCATGAAAAAAGTCCTATTCGACAGTCTAACTGCCAAAGTGAGGAGCGTTCAAGAACAAACCCATCAACACACCACCAAGCGTACCGGCGACAGGAATTGTCATGATCCAAGAAAAGACAAGCAGACCAACACGTTGGAAGTTGACGGCCTTGAATGTGCCGTTACAGAGACCAACGCCGACGGTGGCGCCGGTGATGCACATTGATGTCGAGACTGGTAGAGAGTATTGCGAGAATATAAGCACAGTGATTGCGGCACCCATTTCCATGGAGCAACCTCTGGAGGGAGAGTGGTAGGTGATTTTGTTACCCATGACTGTGAAGATGTTAGTGTTTTGATCAAGATGAAGTGGAGTTGAGAACGAGCTTACCCTTCATGATGTTGTAGCCGTAAGTGATGAGGCCGAGAGAGATGGTAGCAGACAGAACAGCCAGTTGCCAGACAGGAACAGTGGCCTTAGACTTGGCAGCATCGCCGGTTGACCAAGCAGAGTAGATGACAGCCCAAGGACCGACAGAGTTGCCGATGTCGTTGGCACCGTGAGCGAAGGAGGCAGTGCAGGCAGTGAGAACCTGGACGAAAGAGTATGTGTGTTCGACCTCGTTGGGGTACTTCTCCGCGGCAGCGTAGACGCGTTGCATTCTCAAGCCTTCAGGGGTGCCCGAGATACCAGACTGAGCAGCGTGAATGTCGTAGTGGAAGCCGTAAAGAAGACCGACAGTGATCATGGCAGGAAGACGTCTAAAGAAAGTCTTCATGTTGTGAATCTCGTAGATCTGTCCAGCGCCCATGGGGTTGTTTTCAAGAGTGCGCATAGCCCAGCCCATAGGCCCACGCTTCTTGAGAAGACGTTGCTTGAGCTTGTAGTCGCTCTGAGCTTGAAGTTCTTGGTAGCTGAGTTCAGGGGAGGCGGCAAGAATTTGAGGGCTGTTGGGGCTGGACATGGCTTTTTCGGTGGTCTCGGGGTTCTTGCTCATCATGCCGTTGTCGGATTGAGAATATTCAGACTTCTTGTCATCTTCCTCTTCATCCTGAACGACGGCGTAGTCAGGAACACTAGCCTTCTCAGCGGACTCGTGAACAGGGCGGTTGAGGAGTGCGGGGCCATAGATGAACATCCAGCCCTTGACGGAAGCATCCTTCTTGATGACTCTGGCACGAACGTAGGGCACGAAAAAGAGAGCGGCCAAGAGGGCGAGTCCCCAACCACATCCCATGGTGACAGAAACGATGTACCAGACGGGCTTGTTCTTGAGACCGAGATTGGGGGAACCCTTGTAGACAATCGAGAGGGTGCAGATGGTACCGGCGATAAGGAAGAAGAAGGGCGAGCTGTAGACAGCCCAGGGAACAGGATTCTTGCGGATGTGTACGGTCATCTTGATGAGCATAAAGATGGTTGCACCAAATCCTGCAGCAATTGCAGGAGCCATTCCAAGACCAGCGAAGATGGCACCAAGGCCTTTGCCGTTGTTCCAGCCCCATTGTACTTGAGATGCGCCGACGGTAGCAACACCAACACCAGCAACGGCAGAGACGAGCGAGTAGGTGGAAGAAACATGAGCCGAGTGACGAGTACACCACATGACCCAAGAAGAGGCAGCAGCTAGAGCGCAGGTGAAAGCGAGCATTTGAACACCAGCATCACCCCTGAAAGCAGACGAGGGTATGATTCCATTCTTGATCGTCTCTGCGGTTCTCGCTCCAACGGTGATGGCACCAAGCATCTCGAAGATTGTGCCCAAGATCATGGCTTGTCTGTAGGATACTGAGCGGGAGGAAACACTGGTAGCCCAGGCGTTTGCAACATCGTCTATATCGATAGTTAGTATATGGTCACGCGACCACATAGTAGCAGAGAATACTTACTGGCACCATTGTTATAGGCATCTAGCAGGGCAAAGAAGGTGCCAATCGCGAAAACATACGTGTACTGGTCGAGCATGGTGAGGTTTGTGGATCGGATCCCAGTGGCTGTCGACTATATAGAAGTGTTGTCTTGCTGGATACGAAAAGAGAGACGGCTATGAGGTGAGAAAAAGAGGTTTTATATATGGAACACAACATTCACGCCTTTCCGCCTTCCTGCAGCCTTTCTGCAATCCCGATCATGCCCTTTCGGAAGCATCGTGTGATGGGTGTTCCAGAAGGGCTGCAATTCCATGTTGCCAAGTTGTCCAGATACTGAAGACTTACCTTCTTTCGCGAGGCAAAATTTCAATCTGAAGTCGAGCAGAATGAACGAGACGAATCACAGTACCCACGTGGACCTTCTGAGCAACCCACGTTGTCGTTCAAAGGGGATTGCCAAGTAGGAGAGCACTTGGCCATAACGCCATGCTTCGCTTGTTGGAATCCTTGTGCGCGTCGAAGCGTGTCGCCGACAAGTGAGAAACGATTACAGCCCCGATGCCGAGCCTTGGCGGCAGTTGGTGAAGCATCCATTCTCTTGGGGCCATGGCCAATCATCACTCTTGACTGTTGCATGTTCTTGGAGCCTCGTTTATTGTTGACATTTTCGTTGAAAAATGAAAGAGGTCGTGTGCTCAAGTGGTTGTTGGAAGAGAGAAAGGGTGAACTGTGAGAGAATTCGGTGCCAAGCCCTAGCCCTCTGTGCCCTCGGAAGTTGATATCGAGCGCAAGAGGTTTTCTTATCCGACGCCTGCAGCTCCATGCACACTAAGATTGCTGTTACTCGTACTAGCTGTCAAGATGCACAATAATATTGATAACTTTGACAGAGTCTACTGAGAGGTCAAAATATCCACCCTCTCACTGGCTCATCTTCGGATCTCACAATCTTTGTGCATTCATGCAGTTAAATTCAAGTAGCGGACAGTTGCATACGCTGGATAAGCGAACCCCCACACGCTGATATCATCTCCGCGTGCCTCCTCCTTTTGACGAGTCGAAATCAACCAGAAATGTGCACTCGTGGACTCGGTCAACCTCACGTTCCGACCGATGTAGCATCTGGTTCAAGTAGAAGGTTCCTCAAAAGCAGTGTTGTTCCCGACTGACGCTCAGAGAGGGACTCCTTCTTCCTTTCGGCGTTATGAGTACCTGTCAAGCTTCGAAGAAGTCTCGTGCAACAGAGCGCGTGATATTGATCCAAAGTGCTTCTAGGGTATCAGATCTCCCTTGATCCAACCTCTTCGACATCTTGAACTCTCGATAGCATCGATAGCGTTGGTGGTTCGATTCATCTCTAAGGTCGCAGGAGAAGAATTCGGCTCCGAATTTAAAGGCCGAGATCTCCGAAAGTCCATGGAGCCTCCATGATACAAGGCAGCAACACAGTCATCAGCTTCGGTGTCGCAAGTGAACCCGATATAAACTTGAGGTAGAAGAACATACTTGGATACATACTCACCACATTTGAAGTTCACTCCTCCGTCGGATTCCAACCAAATTCTTCACCAAACATCGAGTATCAAACACCATTCCGAACCATCAACAAGCAACACTATCGAGCCTGTTATGCATTCAGCACTTGTCACTGTCTGGGGTGAAGCACCAAAGTACACTCAGGTGCCAGTTCCTTCGCCTACTACAGACGAGGTTTCGATCAAAGTCATTTGCTCCGGCCTGCACTTCGTGGTCCGCTCTCTCGCTACCGGCAATCACTATGCTTCTGGAGAACTGCCCCATACTCCTGGCGTGGACGGTGTAGGTCGCCGTCTTTCCGACAACAAGCTCGTCTACTTCATCAGCTTCCCCGGAGGCGGCTTCCAGGAGATCATAAACGTTTCTAGCAGAAAGATGGCAGAGCTTCCGGATGGAGTCAATCCATATCAAGTTGCCGGCTATGCCAATCCAGTACTCTCCAGCTGGATGGCGCTCAAGGCTCGTACGCACGAATTGACCGAAAACTTCACAGTACTCGTCATGGGCGCAACCAGTGCCAGCGGCAAGGTTGCTGTTGAAGTTGCAAGAGTTCTAGGCGCTGGCAAGGTTATTGGTATGTCGCGTAACGCAGCAACGCTGGCCGAAGTTGGTGTCGACGAGACGATCATTCTTCAAAAAGACATTTCCACCACGGATTGTAGCGCTGCAGCTGGAGCAGATGTTATCCTCGACTACCTCTACGGACCTGTCGCACAGCACGTACTCTCCACTGTCAAATTCACACGCCCAGTACAATACATCCACATTGGAGGACTCGCAGGCACAGAAATGATGTTGCCAGGCAGCGTTCTCAGGTCCAAGAATCTCACCATCCGCGGAGCAGGTCCTGGTAGCTGGTCACGCGAAGCCATGCGACCAGAGATTCCCAAGATTCTGAACGCGTTCAAGACTTTCAAGACACAGAAGGTCAAGGTCGTGCCTCTGAGCCAGATCGAAGAGCACTGGCATAACAAGGATGAGCGCATCGTCTTTACACCTTGATTGGATTGCCACATCTCTACTATCTGGCCATCTTGTGTCATCGTTCTTATTGCGTGGGAGGCAAGTTATATGCTACTGTGGCTTTTGCAAAGTATCAAAGACACAAATGTATCTTCCGATCAATCGAGTGCCTACTTTACTACTACTTCTATTCCGAATATCTATGACAAGCCCTATTTGTTCTTCTTTTTGTTGTCACCATTTGTTTCCAAGACTCTCGTCTCATGAGATCAACCCTCGGGTATGAGCATGCAAGTGCCAAGTGGGAAGGCTTTGGCGAGGGCGCTTATTGGCACAGATGACAAGCTCTACCGTCCAAGAAGGCGTGCATGGCATGGCATTGTGTCTTGATTACGCCAATCACGAGATGCCAACATGATCAGTCGAGCTTGGTTCTTCTTCGACCCGTGAGCGATGACATCGCTGGTTTTGATTTAGTCTTGAATGATACTAAGCGATCATGACGACAAGATAATCTCGACGGCACTCGAAGAATACATGAACAACTAACAAACAAGATCATATCGTACACGGTGTGCCAGTAATATCGCTCCTAGCTCATCTCAAGCTCTTACTGGCCTTTGTGGACAGTCTCACGATATCTACCAATCCACTCTGGCTTTCCGAATAACACATAAAACCTCCAAGCCAAAGTAGGAGCCAGGACAGCACTGGCAGCCAACAAGGCATTTCTCGACCACCCACTGTCATCGCCAAACACAAAAGCCTTGTACAAAGCAACAGCCACCACACCAACCTCTCCAGCAGCAAGAGTGTAATAAGTAGGAGCTCTACTCTCAATACCCCTTCTGGTGTTGGGAATACCCAAGATCAAAGGAGTGGCAAGAGCATACACCAGAGCGCCGGTGACTTGAGTCCAGGTCACTGCTGTTGGGGTGATATCTGAGGGTGAGTTTACAAGCATGCTGAGGAAGGTCTGGGGGAAGAAGACCATCCATGTTCCGCCTATGGCGTTGGCCATGGTTTCGAAGCCTAGGGCGTAGCGCATGACTGAGCCTGGAGCGCTGGGGTCGACTTCCACGGGTCCGGAGCTGACGCTCGAGGTTGGGTCGATGTAGCCGCCGGGTTGGATGGTGTATGGCATTTTGTACTGTTATGAGTTGTCTTGATGTTGTGCTTGATATGATGCTCTTTGGTAGCTAATGCAGACGCGGAGCAGAGTCTTGGAGCATGGTCAGTCTTGTCAGTTCCGACTCGATCAAGTGTGAAGCTGCGAGATGAGTCTCACCTAGAGTTTTGATGTATGCAAAGTATATGATCATCAAGGTCGAGGACATCAGGGCATCAAGGTATACTCATATATGATGATGTCATAAAACGTTGTAAAAGGGCCAACCCTGTTCTCAAAGTAAATGCTCGTACTTGCTGCTCATTGTGATCGAATGGAGAGATTGGACATGAGTCGAGGAACTAAAGTGTTCTCTTCATAGCTTACGACGTGGTATGATGGTCAGAAAGACAGAGCATCGTACACAGTAGGTATTGACATTTATACAATATCCACTCCAGCAAAGACACATGGGTTTAGGCTCGGCATGACAACGTACTGCACACAGTTGAACAATTATCGATCGAAAAACATCCGGCTGTAAAAGCGGATACCCCTTTGTCTGAATGGTAGTCTCATAATGATTGAAGGATGTCGGATGTGAGAAGCAAAAGGTCCAGAACATGTCACGGGGTAACTTCGGCTTGATATCAGCATGTCGCCGGTTGGGTGTCCTCAAGCTGCAGCATCTGGGGTCGACTCGAGCTTGAACTCGTACACCAGCATTGCTAATTGTTGATATCACTAGATAATTGACAACATGGCAGACTTTGTCAAGGGCCTTTTCGGAGGCGCAAAGCCTTCAGTGGGTGGCGCTGTACCCTCAGCCGACTCTGGTATCTTCACGCGACACGTCCCAGGGCCATGATCGAGTACTGATTGAGCGACTCCTAGACTTTGCCGACTTCGCAGACGCACCTTCTCCTACGCCGGCATCTCTGTCGAGCACTCTCTCTGCTCCTCCTGCTTACCAGACATTTGGCGCAAAGATCGACATCTCGGACCGTCCTTTCACCAAGTGGTACAACGTACACGAGCGCGTGACCTGGAGCGACTTCAAGACCGAGGGCTTCGTCATTCCTTTCCTCCTCCTCACCATCTTCATCCACTTCTGGGGTGTTCGCTCCAACCGCCGTCGCGCAAATGCTTGGATCCGCAGCCACGTGAACGCTCTCGAGAATGAGTTCACCCACGTTGGCTTTGGCAAGAAGATCAATCCAGCCACCGTCTCTCCTGATGTCGCCATGTCTGCTGGCGACAACATTAACCCCGAGATCCTGCGCGAGAAGAGCAAGGACGTCTTCCTCAGCTACGCTACCGGTCGCCAGAACGTTGCTTGCGTCGACGTCAAGCTCAGCTTGCTCAAGCGCTACAACCCCTTTTCTTTGATCTCTGAGCTCGGTCTTGGTTTCTTTTTCGAGAGCATGGCTGGTACTGGCGAAAAGGCCGAGATCACCATCACCCCCTTCGACGGCAAGGAGGCTCAATACTTCCGCGTCCGTGAGGGAGAAGAGAAGCGCTTCAAGGATACCAGCTACGATGGCTTCATCTTCGCCATTGTCAACAAGGACGCCATGAGAAAGGTCCGCGAGGAGCGCTACGACGTTTCTCTGACCACCACCAAGGACCACGCCAAGCTCCCCCCATGGGTCAGTGTTATGAGCGAGAGTGCCGAAGTCACCGAGATGCTCCTGACCCAAGAGCTTGCCAATGCCATCAAAGAGTGCGGCGACGACCTCGAGTCCCTTATCGTGACTGACCTGCCAGTCGACGCCCCCAGAACGTAAGTGTAAAGCCTGAATGCAGTTGAACCCATGCTTACTGATCTACAGTCTCGATGAGTTGGTTCCCAAGAAGCGTGTTGTTCTTACCCTGAAGCTCAACTCTGGCACCAACACCACCTCTCTCTTTTCGTACTTCCTTCGCATGCCCGATCAGCTCGTCACCAGCGCCCACTTCCGTCCCGAGGTCATGCGCCGTATCCGCCAAACTCGTGAAGAGGAGGCCAAGAAGGTCCGCAAGATTGTCGAGGCAGAGGGTGCCGAGGACAGAAAGTTGCTCAGCGACAAGGCCAAGAAGGAGCAGCGCGATCGCAAGCTCAAGGGCATGAGCGCCGATGAGCAGAAGCGCTTCCTCGAGAGAGAAAGAGAAAAGGACATGAGAAAGAGAGGTGGTAGGCAGACAATGCGTGCCTAGAAGCGCACTCCTACCAAGTAATCACTGTGGAACGTCCGTCCTTGAGCTTTCAGGGAGCGGAACACTATCGTTCTTGTACATTATTCAATCACAAAAACACACAGTATAGAATCAAAGAGATGTATGAGAGATGTATGAAAGAAATGCAAGCAGACGCTATGCGACGGAAAGAGCTGATGGTTGTGCAACTTCCGTGCAAGGAGACACGCCGGGTACGGAGTATCATGGTAGGAGTCAGGACGGAGCTGCATGCATAACTAGCTGCAGGCACGATGCACAGCAAGAACGCCATTTTTGGCAGAATTCGATCGTATTACGAAATTGCTGGCTCAACTGGGAATCACGATGAGGTGCCCCGAAGGCTGGTGATAAGGGCGATCATTCATTGCAAGTCGCAAAAGCACAAATGGGAGCAGCTGCTGGACATACAGCCCTAGACATGATGTTCATTCGTAATGACTCGTCAGTCGTGGATAAATCCTTCTCCTCGTTTCCCCCGTGGGCGCGGCTGCGGAGGAGGATGGCACAGATGGGATGATCGGCGTCGAGGACCCTTGAAAGTGACGTATTTACTTGTAGCTGGAGCTGTCGAGTCCAACAAAACAATTCCCCTTTGACGCAACTCAAACCTTCCCAAACTCCTACCCAGGTGTCAATCTTCACATCTTTGAACCCTCTATACCTCGGAAGTCGACTTTGGATTTTTCTTGTGTTTGGTAAGTCCTCGAGATGATCTCCTTACCTACTCTTTCTGCCACGCATGATCGATACCTCGACGCAGGCGCGTTAGCAATGTCTTGTCAAGTCTGGGCAAAGAGTGAGGTGTCCAAACCCTCGTCCATGACCTCGAGGTACTCTTACGTGGACTGTAGACCGGCCGATCCAACTTTACTATTGTTGGCTGTCTCTCTCTATCGAGCTTGTCACTTTCTTGTGCTCACATCTCCGCACCTTGTCCCCCTCCTCCATCATCATGGCTTCATCCAACTCTTTTAACTCAACTAACACAACTCGGCAGTCTTCAGCTTTTTACCATCATGTTCAGCAGAAGTATCCTCCGCCAGGCCACTCGTGCCGTGGCTCCCGCCCGCCCTCTTGCCATGTCGGTTAGAAACATGTCTGTCACACCTTTCTTGCGCCAGGACGAGAAGCCCATTCCCGAGGAGAAGGGTGAGCACGTTGGCTCGTTCTCTAGAACCGACGACACCATCGAGATCCCTTTCGATGAGAAGGCTGTGCCTAAGCAAGAGCCTGTCCAAGGCCGTGGAGGTTTCCATTTCCAAAGAACCCTTGCCTCCTTCTCCCTTGAGGGCAAGACTGCCCTGGTCACTGGTGGTGCCAGAGGTCTGGGTCTGGTCATGGCCCAGGCCTTGGTTGTTTCTGGCGCAGATGTCGCCATTGTCGACCTCAACAGTGCGTCTCATCTTGATTGAGTCTCCACACAACCACGACTGACTCCATCATCGCAGAGGAGGAAGCTGAGAAACAGGCAAAGGAGCTTGTCAAGGTCTTCAAGGACGAGAACCCCGGCGCTGACCGAGTGCCCAAGGTCACCGGACACTACTGCGATGGTAAGCTTGTTTGCTTCTGAAAGTACACGAAACATAGCTGACTTTTCACAGTCAGCGATGAGGCCTCCGTTGAGGGCGTCCTCTCGGATGTCATCAACCAACACGGAAAGATCGACAACCTCGTTACCTCTGCCGGCTTCACCGAGAACTTCGACGCCATCAAATACCCCATCGATCGCGTGAGAAAGCTCTGGGGCGTCAACGTCGACGGCACCTACCTCTTCGCTACTGGCGTGGCTCGTCACCTCATGGATCGCAAGGCTCCCGGTAGCATAGTATTCATCGGCAGCATGTCTGGTTCCATTGTCAACGTCCCTCAACCTCAGGCTCCCTACAACGCTTCAAAGGCCGCTGTCCGTCACCTCGGCCGCTCGCTCGCTGTCGAGTGGGCCCATGCCAACATCAGAGTTAACGTCATCGAGCCTGGTTACATGGTAGGTGCCAGAATTACGAGAAGATTGGGAAACTATTCTAACACAAGATACAGCTTACTGCCTTGACTGAGAAGATCCTGAACGAGAACCCCGAGCTCGGCAACAAGTGGACCAGCTTGATTCCTCAGGGCAAGATGGGCCGCCCTGTAAGTCCTTCTTGTGCACCATTCCACCGATCACCTACTGACATTCATATAACAGGTCGATCTCATGGGTCCTGTCGTCTTCCTATGCAGTGACGCCTCCAACTACGTTACTGGCGCCGACCTCCGCGTCGACGGTGGTTACACTTGCACTTAAGCTTCAACTCACTTTTTCCTTGGGCATATCGTTGGCCGCCACCAAAATTCGACAGCTCTTGGATAATTCACCTTTCCTGGAAAAGGATAATCATTGTAACAATAGCTAATGACACATCATGCATGCCACGGAGCACTTCGTAGTTGATGAGAAATGAAAACTTGATCTTACGAACAACCTCTTTTCCAGAGTGGATCACACGTGATTGTTGACCTGTGGCAGTTGGTTGATGCGTGGTACAATCAAACGGTCTTGAAGCAAGAATGCTCTGAGATGGACGAAGCACGTCGGAAGGGGGTTGCTAGTGTGGGCTGCGAGCTAGCTTCTTCAGTCAATACCACGTCTGTAAGACTTTCCCTTCCGACTGCAACAAGGAAGTCCAATGCTCTGACGACTCCATTTTAGTAACATGCCAGCGTCCAAGACTGAAGACCGGAATCTGAAGACGACTTTCCTTCCTGATTGGCGCCTGCGAGTGACCGTACAGTTGTCGACAGCGCTCGGTCATACTGTCACTTTCCATACCAAGCGCACGTGCAACAGTCCAAAAACCTGGACAGGATGCACATTGAGAAGGCAAGCAACAAGAACTCGTGCACCATACCGACACTCGTGCTGCATCTGTTCAGTCCCGTGTTTCTCACACAGCCAATGCGGCTCGGGTCATGATGGAGAAAACGCACGGCACCTTCTTCTGCTGAAGGGGAAAGGGTTGGTATGCGTTTTCCTGTTCATCCGCCAGCACCACGTTCTAGCTCGTGCAACAAAACAATGCTCGTGGTGTATCAATTTGACTGCGTGCTCGTCACATAACCCATGCGTTTTCAGCAACGAGCTTGGAAACACATGTCACTCTTTTCCCCCTCAGCAGAAAAGATGTTATGCGTTTTCCCTATCGTCCACGAGTACCACTTTTCTGTCTCATGCAAACGCGTGCACAAGACAGAAGAACGATAAATACAATGGAGCCGCCGTATCTTTCTCTCCTTTTCCCAAATGCAAGTATTTGACTTTCTTTGGAAAAATCATTTGGGTATTGGGAAGTCTTGAACTACTTTGACATACCTCTTGCTACTTGGACGACTATCTGTTAAATCAATACTTGCTTCCTGAACCAACACTTCCATATTGAATCAACACTCTCATCTTGGATCAACATCAGCGATGGATACAACACCAAGAGTCAACAGAGGTCTTCGATACCTCTCCCACGACCAGTACAAAGACACAGAGCCCGAGTTGGTAGCAGCCAACATCGCCAAGTTCCGACTTCTACAATCTTTCGACTTGAGTCTGGTTCATCTGCCTCTCGTACCTAGTCGCCCTCATGATGTTGCCGTTCGCGTACCTCAACATCCTACCGAGCCAGAAAGACTTATATGGTTCGACTTTATGGTCTTGCTAGAGGATAAAGCTGGATCTGCTAGCCGTCCTGGTACTCTTGCGATGGAAACTCGTGCCAATGGATCACCGCCAGCCTTCTACGTCGTCATCTTCCCTAGCTCACCGGGCTATATGGCTCTCGTACCTCATGCCGTAGCCTGGCAGGACAGAGAAGGCGCTGGTTTTGACATCATAGGTACTGGCATAACTGGTCCCTTCTTCCCATACCTCATGCCAGAACGCCTTATCCCTATGGCACTCAAGAGCATCTCGATGATCCCTTGGGGACGTCTATATACCAATCCTGGAACTGGAGTGGTGTTGAAACGTTGGCTTCCGACAATGACAGAGTCGCGGAGAGATACGCCAACTGCTCCTCTGCTCCTAGAGCCTTGGTCATCGACACCACGTCCTTCGAATGCTGCTGGCAAGAAACGTCGTCATGATTCTGTTCCGGAAGAGGATTTCGTGAGACAGGCTCCGGCGTTGAGGGAAAGAGCGACTCGGGCTGTGATGCCTTCCTTGGGCATTCCTGACTTTGAGTTCGACAACGGTCTGACAGAGCACGATTTATTCGGCTTGGACTGGCTGTCGGCGGAATCATCGGCGTTTCCGGTCCCACAAGATGTTGCTTGTGATGTTGGTGTTCCAGGAGGACAACAATCGCTCGAGTATATACAACCAGCCTCGACTCAATGCAGTGTCCCTGCTAAGGTCGATAGTGAAGTTGCCAAAGACGTGCTGGACTATACCAATTTCGATTTGCCGGAGATGTGGGGACTTGGATTCGAGGGCAGTGTGAACTCAGCTCAGCAGAATGTTGTTCCGGCTTTTGAGTTTACCATGCCTGAGGACTCGGGCTGGCTTCTGTCGACTACGCACGCTGGGCCTGTGACTGCTTCAGTTACTGCACAAGTGCAAGGCCAGGTCACGACGGCTGCTAGTCTTAGAGCAATTGCACCTGCTCCTTTGGCTATTGAGGCAGGTCCTAGTCATACTTCGCCGGTCGTAGCATCTGCTAGTCCTTCTTCTTACGCTCAAGGCTCGTCTACGGCTATGGTGCCATTGTCGTACTCAGACGTGGATGAAGAAGAGGAAGGGGAAGAGGAAGCAGACTACGAGGTCGAGGTCGAGTCCGAGCACGAAGCCGACCTCGAGAGCGTACAAGAACCGGAAATGGATCCTCCTCCACGCCGGCTGATCGAATTGCACCCTAACCATCCCTGGTGCAACCATATATACCTGCCTCCCTCTTCCCAAGACGTTCTCACCCAGCTCCTAGCCCCAGATACCATCTGTCTCCCCGTGATCACCAATTCTAGCCATACGGTTGACGGAGACTCCATGCCCGTACCTCAACTAGCCTCCGCCCACCGCTGCCTACACCTGTTAACCCACCCCTACGAACGCAACACCTTCTACCTCATCCCTAGCCGTTGGATAGACTGCTTCAACCTACGTCTAGAGCAAATGGTCAACGGCGTCCAAGGCGACAACAAAAAGTCAGCGTTACGTGGTGGTAACAAAGTGCTTACGCAGAACCCTACCGTCAAGTATGTCTTGAAGGCTTACGGTATCAAGGGTACTATCGGGCCGGTAGAGTTGAGCTGGGGCTTATACCAGAAATGGTTGTTGGAGTTTACGAGGGAGACGCCTATAGGTATGACGAGGGAGGAGGATATGGAGGCGTGTTGTTCGGTTAGAGAGGTTATGCAGGCGCAGGTTGATTGGTCTACGGAGGTATTGGGAGGGATATTAATGTAAAAGTTGAGGTTTCGTTTTGGCGTGGATGTACGCGAATGTGCGTGCTCTAGGATATTATAAGGAAGGAACGAGTAAGGTTTACGATGCTATATAGGTATAGCGATGAGATATATAGTGAACAAGCCAGTTCAGGCTCTACTCACAAAGCCTATAAGCTGATGTGGTGTGAAAATCAAGTTAGTTCTTATGTACATACATCTGACAATGTGAGCGTAGCTGTAGAAAGGCTGCCGTCCAACTCTCCCACAAGAGGGGCCTGAACTGCTCATCATGATGCAAGAAGGTTTTTGATAATCGATATCTTGCCACTATCTTGCCTTTTTATAAGTGTTTCGGGGAGCGATCTGCCTCTGAGATATTGAGATACTTTTCAGAAATCGTTGCACTCTCACGCTCGCAAAAGATGTCCGAAATATTTGTCCAAATACAGAAAGGCTTTTGAGAATCGATGACTTGCCGATGAGAGTGACACTTCAATTGACTCTCTCTGGACCCAAATCTCATCACGGAAAACATCTTGCCTTTTGACCGTGCTGTTCCTGCGAGCGACCCGCCCCCTGAGAGAGAGAGAGGCCAAAGTGAAATCTTGCCCCCGAGAGTCTTCACTTCACTCCGCATGACTATATAGTTCCAATTAGCCGGCACACCTTTGACCCTTCCCAGGGGATCTACCACATGATTTAGTCTAGTGGCACGGTTAAGCGCTTGACTTGAGACCTGGGTGTAAGCGGCCACGGTTCGAACCTCTGGATTGGATTCCCAATTCTTTCACCATTGGGCGGCGAACCACAGCGGAGGGCAGGATGGTCTGGATAGCACTGGATAGCACTGGATTAGCACTGGATAGCACTGGATAGCACTGGATAGCACTGGATAGCACTGGATAGCACTGGATATTCATCAAAGTCAGAACGACCCACAACCGTGGCGAGTTTGTTTACCCTTCTGCAGAAGGGGTTTGTTTTGCCAAATTGTGGTGATGGATGGATGTTTTTTTTTTTCGATTTGCGCAATGGCTTTGGCCTTTACAGCTCTGCTTTGTACATTCAGTTCCTCTCTACAATATCAGCACAATCCCTCACGGCTCGGCAGGGAAACCAATGCCGAGTAGAAGAGCAGGCTCGTCGACCTTGTGGTGAGAATAACTCAACACACCAACACCACCGGGCTCCATCATCAAGTTCAGGTTCATATCCAGAGGGTAACCTAACCATCTCTTTGCGAAGCATCTAGTAAGATGACCGTGAGCGACGAGAACAACATCGCAAGGTTGCTCGCCGTTCATGTTGGGACCCTGCAACTCTCTGATCTTGACAATCAATTCATCAATGCGAGCAGCCACTTGATCAGGCGACTCGCCATCCTCACACCCATCACGCCAAATATCCCACTTTCTCTCGGTATCCAAGCCCTTCGATTTGCGCAAGTCGCGGATCTCAGCTGGCTTGAGACCTTCGTAGGCGCCATAGTCCCATTCACCGAGTTGCTCGGTAGTCTGAACTTTGCCCTGCTCTCTGAGTGCAGCTTCCTGCTTGTCGCCGAAGAGCAGGGAGAAGGTGTGTTGGGCACGCGTGCGAGGAGATACCCAACACATGCCTAGCTTGGAAGGGTCGATGAGCTTGTTGTCACCGACGGCGATTGCGCCGGTGCTGCGGACTTGAGATTCGCCGTGGGCGGTCAGAGGGATGTCGGTTTTGCCGGTGTGTTTGCCGGACATGGACCATTCGGTCTCGCCGTGGCGGATGAGGAAGACACGGGGGGTGCCGGCGTCTTTGTCGGGCATTGTTGTGGTGGGTGCTTATGAGAGTTAGCAAAACCATTCTATATGATGTCTCCACATCGCTCTTGACCATCGTAGTGTAGAATAGGGCCCGAAGAACAAGGTATCGTGCATCGTACAACCATTCATTGCGTAGATCGGCTTTGCTTCTATTGCCGAGATACGCATGGACAGAATACAGTTTTTCTCGATTATAAGAGGATCAGAGGCATTCCATTACATCAAATAGAGCCTCACGAATGCTCCCGCGAAACGTTCTCAGGGCTTGAGTATGAATAGCATGTACAGCATGAATTTCCCCTTTCTTCTCAAACAATGACACGAAGAAGAGATGAAATAGAATCCGAAACTTACTGAGAACTGAATGAAAATATGAAATGGTCTATAGAGGAAGGTAGGATGGTTCGTAGTTGCCAAAGGTCAACAAAATCGTGCGCGCACAGGCCATATTGCATGACGCCGAGCACGGAATAGACTTCGGAGCTAGTGGCACCTCCATGATCTCTTCGAAACCTCTCTGAATGCTCGACCATTGTTCAGACATGACATAGTGTCACTTCAATACACTACCAAGCAACACAGTCTAGGACTCGAATCAAAACCAGATCTGTTGAATTGCGTACAGTCTGTCTCTTGAACACATCAGAATGGGCCAATTCAACAAGGATGGCACGGGCAGCATAGAGCTCATTCCTGGCATTGACATCCATACCATGGCAATTGGAATGATTACTCTTGTTGTCGGAGGTGTTATCTTCCTCTATTTCTATGCCAACTTCATCTTCGACGAGGACGCCGCTCGTGCTTTGACGGCCAGAAAGCCAGGCCCATCGACCGAAGTTGTTTCTTTGCGCATCTACCCCATCAAGTCATGCCGTGGCATTGAGGTCAATGACATCAAACTCCACAAGACTGGTCTGGACTTGGACCGTCACTGGATGTTTGTCGATGCAAAGAGCCGCCAATTCTTGACCATCCGTTCGGACCCTTCGATGACTTTGATTGATACTGGACTCTCTGGAGATGGCAAGGGCAGGTGGACAGAGTTGCACGTCAGCATCCACGACACCGATAAGCACGTCAAGATTCCTTGCTATCCTACTGCCGAGTGGCTGGACGAGAACACCAAGCTCACCAAGGTCGAGATCTGGGGTGAGGACACCGATGCCTGGGAGTACAACGACGACATCAACTCCATCTTCAGCGAATACTTCAAGAAGCCTGTCGCTCTGGTCTACAAGGGTCCCACTCCCAGAATGGCACGTGGAAACGGCAGCCCCGACTTGTATGGCAAGGAGCAGGAGCATCATTTCGCCGATGTCATGAGTCTGCAAGTCGCCTCGGAAGCCTCGCTCGCCGACCTCAACTCCAGACTCGAAGGTGCTGGCCACGATCAGCTCACCATCGAGCGCTTCAGACCTAACATCATCGTCAAGGGCACCAAGGCTTGGGACGAGGATAGCTGGAAGAAGGTGTGCATTCGCACTACCGACCACGCACGTGAGGCTATCTGGAAGACCCATCTCGACATCCTGTGCCACTGTGCCCGCTGTCAGGTTCCCAACGTCAACCCCGATACTGCCGAGAAGCACGCACACGAACCTTGGGACACACTTATGAAGTTTAGACGTATTGATCAGGGTGGAGTTGCCAAGTACAAGCCTTGCTTTGGTATGCTTTGTATTCCTACGAGCGAGGGCCCTATCGCTGTTGGCGCTGCTCTTGAAGTACTGGAGCGCACGGAAAAGCATTTGTACAATACGTCCAAGTTTGAGGATCTGTAGAGCGTGGATGAGCGCATGTACAAGTCAAAGCCTTTTTAGAAACTAAACAAAGAGAAATTGAAAGGTGTCATATAATTTTTCTTGTCAAGCTATTCCCAAAAAAATCCCAGAGATGCAAGTACGGTACAGGAAGAAAAGGTATTGTACAAAGGGGGTATATGCTACGGATTTTGGCGTCTACCATGAGTACCACTGTCTCTGACCCTGGATGGGGCGATCAGGCAGAGGGGTCCAGACCTTGGCCTCACGCTGCTTCTTTCTCTTGTCCTCACGCTCGTTGTACTGTCTGACTCTGGTGGCCTCCTCCTTCAGCACCAGACCGATGTGGGTCCAGGGAGTACGCAGGATGTTGATCTTGCCCTTGGCACGGTACTCGGGCAGCTTTCCGTAAGGACCTCTGCCAACCCAGGCTTGGTCGATGTACATCTTGGTGGGGTCTGCGACAGTGTGTCTCTTGCCGTCCTTGAGGCGAATGTCGACAGGCTTGTCCAAGTCGGCTACGGTAGCTTGACCAAGACCCATACCACGGCTGACAACAGCCTCGTCCCGGGCGTATTCGAGGTAGTTGAGAACGGGAACGGCGGCCTTCTTCTTGCTGAAGCGCAGTTGGACAATGGCGTCGTCGACGGTCTTGCCGGCGATCTGGCGCGCGATCGGACCCAGCTTCTTGATGCTGGTCTTGATGTTCTCACTCTTGCCCGTGCTTTCTCTCTCGGTGCGCTTGATGAACATTTCCTTGTTGAGACGGCCGCCCTTGCGAATGTCGCGAATGAGCATCTTGCGCTGCCATCGCTCGCGTGCTACGGGGTGAGGGTCGAGCACAGTGGCCATGGCGCTGATGTTACGGCCGCCGGCTTCCTTTGCCAACTCCCTCTCCTCCTCTGCTTCCTGACTCTGGCGCTCGCCTTCGAAGATGGATGTCTCTGCGAGGTCACCGCGCTGCAAGCCTTCGGCGCCCTGCTTGGTCGGCTTCTTCTTGAGGTACTGGTCCAGAACGGGATTTGTCGCTTGGCCGGGCCTTGAGCTTATCGAGCTGTCGTCCTTTCTCTTGCCAAAGAAGCCCCAGATAGAGCGGCGTCCGAGGGTTGATGGTGTGCTTGAAGATGGCGCGTGAAGGCATTGGAGACCGCCTGCTTGCCGCGTTAGCAGGTACCTCTCTCACAAAGACTCCCTCATCTCTTACCGTTTTGCAGCAGTCGCCGCGAAGGCGTACGGGCGCTCATTGTGTGTGATGTGTGCGTCTACCCTTGTCGTTTGCTGCTTCTCGAATCTCTACAAGTTTGCCGCGACGCTAATCCGACAAGTCAGAATTCTGAGCCGACCCTGTCCTTTCGCTACTTTTCTGACTCGCGCCTCTGCTCAAGATCTCTCTTCTTGTCTGCAATACAACAGTAGCACAACCACAAGTTGGGAATTTGATTTTTCATCAGAACTACCATGTGTCTCCATTCTTACTCTGCTCTTTCGAACGGATCATCTCTTCAGTGTCTACACTGGTTGATCTGTAATACATGTTTTGTCCATGCATACAATTATTTTTCAGCCTCAAAACCGCTCTACGAGTCATGTCCTCAGCGTGGTTGAATTGATAATCAAGGCACGTCCAGTCACTGTGTGTCTAATCGCCCGAGTCTTTCTGTTCTGTCTTTGTCTCTGTCTGCCTTCCAGACACCTTCTTCAGCCGACCGAATTGCCCCTTTGTCGATCAGCGTACAATTGCATCTTCAAAATCTTCAGTCCACTCCACACTCCACATCTGACTCTTGCGCTGATTGGACGCCTGCATTGCAACACCGTTACACACTCGAGGATCGCAAACTCCTGTGTCCAAGTCGCAAAGACATCAAATCTCCCTCTTGCGCCTCACTTTCTCCCATCGCTCCTCCCTCGCTTCTCTCCACGCTCTTCTAGAAGCTCAAGAGCCTCAGACGCCCCGCTCCGATCCTCCTCCTCGGATCTTGCATCTCGTGTGACGACGCTGCCCGCAAACTGCTGTTCACGCTGTCCGAGTGCTTCCTCGTTGCCTTGACAGGTACCATCTGCGGAGCCACCTCCATCTTAGGGATCGCTTCTCCAGTGTCACCATTTTTTATATCTCATTTAAGTGGTCTTCGCCCTTCTTTAGCTAGTACGGGCCGTCGTTTTTGCTTTTTAATAATCTGACCCATATTGCCGGAGACGGACCAACTTCCGCCATGGATATCAATGCCTTGCTGTCGCCATCAGAATCGCCTGTCAAACAAGCTGCGAGCCCGTCGAGCTCTACCACGTCTACTGGTAGACCAAGGCCACAGGCGCGTCCCGCCGGTGGCAGACGGACTGCATCAGGGCTCAGCAATGAAATTTCCATGACCTCGCCGCCGCCTGAGCCACCACGCTCGGCGCCTACATTGGGACAGGAATCCATCGATCAAGCTCAGAGAGCATATGTTTCTACCTACAATGGCGCACACGAGATGAGAACGCCAAGAAGTAATCTTGAAACTCCTCTATCCGACATGAGGAGTCCGTTCGGGACGCCGCAGGCCCATCGACCACAGCTTCAGTACGTCTCCCGTCGGCACTCTTCAACGCCGCAGATGGAGACTTTGGCAGGTGCGATTTTTCCAGTCACATGACGCTGTTGCTAGACAAACAAATTCTGACATGTTTACAGATCTAGCCTCTATGCAACACCATCAATTACAGAGACAGCACTCACTGGTTGAAACACATCTGCCAGCAATGTGAGTCATTCGCGATACATTTCATCCTTCATTGCTAATGGTTTTAGCAACCGCCGTACAAGTTTTGCGCCTCCTCTCACGCGATCTGCTCTTTCCTCTACTCAAGTCGCCATGGCCGAGGCTCCTGCACAAACGCCTGAGCCGCGCGCATTCACAGCAGCTTCGCTGACCGAACAGGAAATCGAAACCATCACAGAGTTGGTCAAGTACTTGGCTGAAAACTCGTATGCCTATGACTCCCATGTACAACTGATCAACCTCCTCCACAAAGGCTTCGTCGCCCACGTCTATGGTGCTTCAGATGTCGTCGTCAATAATCCGAGAGACTACAACCTACTTCCTGACATGCGACAAGCTCGCGAAGCCATGGACTCCCGTTTCGCTGTTGGAGAGGATATTTGGCAAGACTGGATCAACGATGAAGCTCTCTTGGCTCGCAAGAGCGAGGAGCGCGTTGCTGTCATGGATCTGTGCCAAAAAGCCGTCCAAGATGAGCCGACCAGTGTGAAGCTTTGGTATCTTTATGGCGAGTGGGTCATGCAGACGTACTCCATCGCCAATGGCTTCACCGAGGGAGATCCCAATGTCTGGACCGACATCGACAAGGAAATCTGCAAGGAGGTCTTCAGCCGCGAAATCTGCCTGGAGGTGTGGGAGAGAGCTGTACAAGCAACGACGTGGCGCATTGATGAGAGTCATCTTGTGTGGAATCGTTACATCGACCTTGTGCTGCAGGAGTACCCAGAGAATCCGTCTCCTCAGGCCGTCCAACATCTCAACAACATTTTCATCAGGCGCTTGGAACAACCTCACTCAGCCTGGTCCGAGACCTCTGCCAAATTCTGGCCCATTGTCTCCAAGTTTAACGCCAGCAACTGGGAGGAGATCATGGCAGCAACCAACGAGATGGCTGGCCCTGGCAAGCATGAGTACGCTATGCGAGAGACACATGAACTGAACCTTCGACGAGCTGCCGACTTTGGTGACACTGCTGCTCTTTACAATGCTTTTACAGAGTATCTCACTTGGGACAGGAAGAACAAGCGTCGATCTAAGTGTCATTTCGAGCTGCGATGTTCGTTGTATGAGAGGGCACTACTCCGCTTCCCCACGGTGGTCGAATGGTGGCTCGACCTTGCCGACTTCGTTCTGGAAAATAGACGCGACCATACCATCTTGTCCATACTGGAGAGGGCTACCAGACACTGCCCGTGGTCTGGCGATCTTTGGTCGAGACGCGTTCTGCGCGCCGAGGTAGACAAGCTCCCCTATGACGAAGTCGAACAGGTCAAGCACAAGGCCACCAATAGTGGCCTTCTGAGTATCGGCGGAATGGAAGAGGTTCTCAAAGTATATTCTTCCTGGTGTGGTTACCTTCGTCGCAGAGCATTTGCGCCGGACAATACCGATGACGAGATTGATATGGCCGACATGGGTATTACTGGTACTCTTGAAGACGCAACCGTCGCTGGCAAGAAGATCTATGGCAACGACTACAAGGGTGATCCTCTCTTCCGTCTCGAGAAGATTCGTGTCAAGTTCCTTCTGGAGGCTCGACGTTATCAAGACGCCAGGAGTGTGTATGAGCGTTTGGTTCCTACACATTCAGCAAGTGCCGATTTCTGGCTTGCCTGTTATCAGTTTGAGCTCCTGGTATGGGCACACGAGCGCATGTCTGAAACCGTTCGTATTGAGACGCCTGAAACAGCACCCCGCAGAGCAACTGGCGTGCTACGTGATGCTCTGAGCCAAAGAGACCTTGACTGGCCCGAAAAGATCCTCGAAGTATGGCTAAATCATTTCCATCAGCACGAGACCCCCGAAGAATTGCAATTGGCTCAAGCAGAAGCCCGTACAGCACAGTTCTTCCTTGCTCAGAGACGCGCAAGAGAAGCCGCCGATGTCGCCGCGTCCACTGCCACTGCCACTGCCACTGAAGCACAGCCTCAGTCGACCGAACTCCATACTATTCCCGAGGAATCAACGACGACAACTAAGAGAAAACGTGAGAACGAATCGGAACAAGAGGTCGAAGACGCTGTCAAGAGGAACAAGACAGAAGAACAAGACTCGACCAAACCACCGTACAACGAGGTTTCTGCTTCGGCTTCTGCTCAGGCTAAGCGTGACAGAGAGCATACAACGGTCACCGTCAAGGATCTGCCTCGTGATGTTTCAGAGGAGCGTATCCGACAGTTCTTCAGCGATTGTGGCACGATACTCTCTGTCGGCATAGTGGCCGAAGAGAACTCCATGACTGCGCACGCCACTATCGAATTCGAGACTGAGGAGGATGTGCTTTCTGCTAAGACCAGAGACGGAAAATCCTTTGACGGCAACACCATTCGTATACAGTCAGGAACTCTTTCGACTTTGTACGTATGCAACTACCCTGCCGACTGGGACGAAGTCAAGATACGCGAGATATTCCACGATTTCGGCACAGTTGTCAGCGTTCGCTTGCCTTCGCTCAAATATAACCAACGACGCCGCTTCTGTTACGTCCAGTTTCTTACGGCCGAAGAAGCTCGTGCTGCCACTGTGATGGACAACAAGGCCATTGATGGTCAGCACCGCCTCGTTGCTAAGATTTCGGATCCCGGTGCCAAGAAAGAGCGTTCTGGCGCTGTCACTGAGGGCCGTGAGCTACATGTCGCCAATATTGACAACAATGCTACCGAATCAGACATTCGCAATCTCTTCCAAGAGCATGGAGTCGTCGAGAACGTTCGCATGATAAGAGGTGTTAGGGGTAACTTTATCGGCACCGCATTCGTCATCTTCTCAAAGACCGAGGAGGCCGAAGCCGCGCTGGTACTGAATAACAAGCCTTTGTTGACCCGCCTTCTTCGTGTCACCGTTGCGACAGACAAGAGTTCGGCGAAGAAGGATGCCGCGACCAAAGTTGTCCAACCGACTACAAGTGGATCTCCTGCACCCGAAGGTAGCCAAAACGGCTCCACTGGAGCTGCCAACGGACGTAGAGGATCTGCCGCTCCTGTCGAAGAGCTTGGAGCAGAGACTGCAAAGACGATACGTGAACGCACCGTGGCTCTTCTCAACTTGCCCGACACAGTCAACGACGCTCGCATCCAATCGTTCCTCGAAACATTCGGTCCTCTTCGCAAGATAACCGTCCGTCGTGACAAATCAGGTGCCATGATCGAGTTTGTCAACCTCCAGGATGCCGGTAAAGTTGGCATGGGCGTCGACTGCAGCACTCTTGGTCCAGAGGTACGCATCGGCACCGTCGAAGACCTTCTCTACGGAAAGAAAGCCAAGCCTGCCTTCGCTCAGAACCCCAAACCTGCCACGTCGCTCCGCCCAGCCCAAGCAGGTATTTCCAGACCTGCGCAAAAGAGCGGTCAAGGTAGACGTGGTGGCCTCGGCTTCAAGAGAGGAGGATTCAGCTCCAACTCGGGCTCTGCGAGATCGCCCGAAGGAGAAGACAAGACCATGACCGGTACCGGCGAGACAAAGGCAAAAAGCAACGATGACTTTAGAGCATTGTTCAACAAAGCCAAGCAAGCCGACACTGCTTCCGAAGAGAAGAAGGAGGAAGCATAGAATACCAATATCCAAAAAACAAAGGACAAAAAGGGCAGAAATCTGGAAAGTAGAGAGGAGAATAATGGCTGGTGTACTTTTTAAGGCGGGCCTTGACTTTCCAAACGGACGTCTGCAGAATTTGTATCTTTAATACTTTGAAAAGCAATAAACTTTTCTGCTCAAAAACTAAATGCTGAAAATCGTTGTGCTTGAATTTTTCTAAAAATCTTGAATTTTTCTAATCTCGCTATGAAGAATGAGAATCTGAGCTTGGTGTAGATAAAAGATGGCCTCTCCTTCCAGCCATTTCTTTCTAAGCTATGGAGCGAATGACGAGAGGAAATGAGGAGGAACAGAGATGCAAATGCCTATGCTTTGCCAATGTAAACGCCATGAGAGTGATAAGAACAAGGAACCCCCATGTCAGTCAAACTGCGACCAACCATGCCCGAAACTATAAGGGCGTACAAAAACAACCGAAAAGATGTTGAAAGAAGAAGAAGAAGAAGACTACAACAAAAAAGTCCGATGATGGATAAATCAAGCCCCTTGTGCCAGCTGAACGATGAGACTGCTAGCGACATCCATAAAGGGGAAGGGGCTCGAAATATCTTTCTCCTCAGGGATACGTCCACAGCCCATGTATCCTTCATCCATGTCCTCGTCATCGTGATCTTCTTCGCGCCAGACATCTGATGTCTCACCATCCGCTTGCGTCTTGATCTCGCGGCGGAGTCTGCGGACTAGACGCTCGTAGCCGGCGCATTTGAAATCGACCATGAAGCTATCTTGCTCGATGCAGTATAATTGTATGGTCACGTAGACCCATGCGCTCTCGTTGGGTGCTGGGTGGCGGCGACGCAAGCTGTCTTGTCCAAAGCTGCCGGGCCCTGTCGCGGCGATGTTATCGGTGGAGGCGTGGGCGCTGCCGTGGGCACTGCTTGGCTGAGTGGGTGGTGTGTAGCCTGCAGGTGAGGCGGCTAGACTGGTGCTGCTGCCCATTGTTGAGCTGCGACGGCGGATGCCTTCCTGCAGGTCCACACGGCTAGAATGCGTCGATGATGGGTGAGCGACACCAGGTGGGAACATGCCATCCTTGCGGAAGCGTGCGTTAATAATCCAGGGGTCTTCGGGGATCTTGTAGCCCCAGTCGTTCTCCGGGCCAAGGGGCTCGCGAACATTTGACTTGCGGCGATGGCTGCGTGACAGTTCTTCACCAAAGTCGTCGTCGGACATGTCTGATGCGTGACCACCACGAGAACGACGTCTGGCGCGCTCCTCGTGAGTCGAGTATTCAGGATCGGTGCCCGCCTCGGGATCGGAGTCGGAATACTCGGGACTTTGACTACCATCCCTTGCGTGACGTCTGCGATTTCTTGGGGGCCTTACGTCGCCGTGACCTGGACGACGCATGACAGGGGCTTCCCAAACAGCGTTCATGGCCTTCAGTGCCTTGTAAATGGCCAACATGGCTTCCGAAGGGCTGTTGCGACTGCGGATACCAAACTGCCACTTGGTTGGCTTCGCCTTCTTCGAGTCCTTGTTTGGAAGAGGCGTCATCATCTCGGGCTTGTCGCGACCGCCAACGACATTGTTCTTGACATGAGGCCTTAACCTTCTCAAGACAGCAGCGCGTTGTTCGGTCGTCAACTCTTTACCTTCGCCTCCAGGAACACTGTTGGGTGCATATGGGTCGAGTTCGCCTTCTGGGATAGCAGCTCTGGGGGTAGTACCCTGCATGTATGCTTGGTGGAAGGAAGGAAGCGACGAAGGCAGTATACCAATGGTGGTAGCAGGTGTGCGGGCTTCATGGGCAGAGCTGGTAGAACCATGGCGTGGGTGTTCGACATTCGAGGCAGGGTTCGAAGTGCCCGGTGCAGGATGACGAGGGTTGGGCGGAGAAGCGACAGTGGTCTGGAAGGTCGGTGGTGATTGAGCAAGCCACGGCTGTAGGTCTGGGTTGTGGGCCAGCGAAGGGTTGGCTTTCATGATTGTGTTTTCGCGTACAATGAGATAGGCATCTTTGATGGCACTGGGTTCATCCTTAGCGAGGGCCTCGGTCACATCGTCCTTTGCGTAACCCATTGTCTTGCCGAGCTTGCCCACGACACTCTCGTGCAGCTTCTGTTGCACGACTGCAGGCTTAGTAGGAGCCAACTTGGCGGGGTCAATTGACCTGTTGGGGTCGATGCCTTGGTCCATGAACTCCTCGACGGGTGGTGTGAGGTAATCAGGCAGCTCCTTGAGGAACCAAGGATCGAGTTTGATCTCATCGATGGTGATGCGGTTGACGGGGCTGACTTGCAGCATCCGCTTGATCAGGCGAGCAGCGCCCGATGAAATGTAACTTGGCGTATGATACGTGCCGGACTGGATCTTCTTAAAAAGCGTCGGGATGTATTCATCGTCGAAGGGAAGGCGGGCGCACAACAAAACATAGAGAATGACACCACAACTCCAAACGTCAACCTCGGGCCCAGCATACAGCTTTCCTCCCACCACTTCAGGGGCTGCATAGTTTGGACTGCCACAACTAGTTTTGAGGAAGTTGCCGTCCGTCATGATGTTACTCAGACCAAAATCGGCAATCTTGACATTGAGGGCGTCGTCGAGGAGCAGGTTCTCGGGCTTCAGGTCACGGTGGACAATCTTGTGACGATGGCAGTACTCCACCGCGCATACTATCTGCTGGAAGAACTTGCGAGCTTTGTCTTCGGCCATGCGTCCGTGGTCGAGAATGTACTGGAACAATTCCCCGCCGGCATATTCCAGCACCATGATGATCTCCTTGGGGGTCGTTATAACCGTGTAGAGCTTGATGATGTGGGGATGGCGCAGCAGTTGCAGGTATTGAATCTCGCGTTCTATACGGCCGGCCATGTCGCGCGTGACAAGCTTTTGACGAGAGATGATCTTGAGGGCGACCTTTTGGCCGCTGACTTTGTGTACGGCCAACTTCACTTTGCCGAAGGAGCCTTCTCCTAACGTCCTAACAATGTCGTATTGACCTAGGCGTCTCTTATTTGTTGCCGGTGGGGTGGGTTGCGACTTTGACGTAGCAGTCATGGCGGTTGGAGGGTTCGAATCGTCATTTTGGGAGGCATTGGTCGGCCGACGGGTCATGGAGAGGGAGAGGTCGTCATCGTCGAAGGCCTGAGCCATGATGGGCAGATGCGGGCGCTCGTGGAGCGCGACGTGTTGTCGGTATGAGGGGGGTCCGTGAGGGAGTGGAGGGAGTGATGGGTCGACGGAGAAATGGCAGAGCAATTGAAGAGGCTATCTCGGACTTGGCTTGTTGAGAGCTGCCTTGTCGGACGGATGCGTTGTGATGTCGGCGGGTGGATGCTGCTGCGGGCAGGCGCCGACGTCGT
>JGI24891J29808_1000182_pt1 | contig 70850 bp, 63 predicted proteins | sample FreactcultuFSWF8_FD_29808 | JGI IMG/M metagenome (IMG submission 29808)
CCCAAAACACGATCAAAAGAAATGACCACAACACATATCATCCTCTTCCTCCTCCTCGCCGCCTTGATCTGCTACGACATCACAAACAACTCAGACGCCACACACTTCTACGTAAACCTTTTACCCCTTTCCACCCCCTCTTTCCCCATCTTGCAAATCATCATCTAACAATTGCTTCCACCAACTTCCAGGATATGGATGATTTCTTCGACGACCTCGAATTCACGTATCGACAAGCTACATGGATGGTATGTGTGGAATCTTTCTAATACCTGGATTATTCCAGAGGGGGGGATGTGTTGCTAATGGTGGAAAGGAGAAATAGTTTTACGATTCACATTTGCACATGATCGATGACGAGTTTGGTTGGAAATCGACCTAGTCTTCTACGGACTTTTGATGGGAAGATGTGCCAGAGATGTAAGAGGTTGATAATACTTCTTGAGGAGATTGGAGGAGCATTCCCGGCTTTCGACGCAATGTAGAAATGGAGGTATGGAGAACCGCATCTGGAAGAGATGGAAACTTCGGCAAACAAAGTAGTAATGGTGGTGGATATGACAGAAACATGGACAAATGGATGGGGCAAGGAAGGAACGACTTGCCGAGTAATCTACTTGAGAGTGGTCGTGGTAAGAAGAAAACGTCGGAAGACGAACATTCACGTGTGCACCCTTCCGTTATCAAAATTTAGCATTTCCTTCAAAACGGCGAATGGCGAGCTAGACTTTCTTCTCAGTAAGAAGATGATGAAATTCGTGGTTATCGTGAAATAAATATGTAATAATGACCTTCCGCTGAATGAGAAAAATGCCAACCATCCCCCCCAAATGCTTATGACAAAACGCTCAATGCAGAGTGCAACCTTGTGAATCAACCCTTTTTATATGCCCAGGATCTTCGATTTTGAAGGTGTCTCGCGTCGGTGTGTCCGCCACTCGACTAGGCCCAGACTCCTCTTCGTGATCAATTTCTGTAGAGATCGTTGGTAGTACACCAATGATCATGCTAGGTTTCCTTAACCGGACTGGCTTGGGATGTTCGTGTTCGCAAGTCGTTTCGGAAATACTTTGAAGCGTAGGTACGCCTGGTGATGATCTAGGGCGGGCGAGAGACATGCCTCGTCGGCCTCCAGCATCTGCCATTCCGTATCTGCGGACTGCTGGATGTGGTGGAAATTCTGGTCGCGGATTGGCATCGCCCGCTTGGGCCTGTGCGGGTTCTTTTGCGTCTGAGGGTCTCTTGCCACGCAGTTGGACATGTGGTAAAAGTCCCATGTACGATCGCACAGCTCCAGTGGTATTGTCCGAGTCGCTCGAGAAAAATCGTTGGAACCATTCCTGTAGCTTGTGTATAAAGTGTCTGAGAAGTGGTTGCAAGCAAGCCAGACTTGCAGCTGAAATTCCGAAACCAAGTTCCGTAAGCGCCAGCACAATTTCCGGTGCAGAATAGTCATAGAAGGTAGGGTTTTGAGCAGGGTCGAGAAACGAAACATCAAACCATACTCCGTAAACAAATGCAGTACGGAAGCAGGCGGCCACACTGCCAGTGACGCCGAGGATGAGTAAGATGCAGACCGACAATTTGATGTGCGGCTTGAGCGACGATTTGATAAGCACAGATACAGGAAGTAGTGCAAAGGCCCAATCCGTCACGGCTCCAGTAGCTCCATGCAGATACAGAAGAGGGACATATCTGTTGCGTCGAACACATTGGCCACGGATTTGTCGGTGGGCTATGTGTGAGAGACTACCGCATTGAAACAAGGATAGGAATAGAGCGATGAGAGACAGGAGGATCGAACCGGCCCCTGCAATGATGATTGCGCGTCGTTGCCATTTCTTCCAAACAAACTGTCGATAGAAGAGCATGAGAGAAATTTTGAGAAAGATAGTCGCAAGCATGAATGTTGCTTCGCCAAGTGTGAGTCGCTGAATATTACATTAGCAGCTGATTTGTGCAGGACACAACGGTGTAGATGCAGGCGCAGCCAGGCTGCAATAAGATAGACGGCTTCTCAGTCGAATCGCGGAACGCAGCGTGACTATGAGATAACACGATGATCTCAACATTGGAGGCAGTGTCAAGCGAAAGCAGCCAGACTGGCGCTTTCCCATCGGCACTCCATCCATCTCGAAACCACCGTATCTTTTCGATAGTTCACTTTTCGGTATTGAGTCCTGCTGATATCGCCATACCCCTGCATCTACATTAGGTTGTCGACTTACCAGTAAGAACTTGTCTGCGACCGGTAGATCCAGGATCGGGTTATGGTGTTCCAGAAATGCAAGGCTCATTGCAAGGCAGCACAACAGAATATAGAAGAACTACAATCAGTCAGCCAAGAAAGTCTGATTATTGATCAAGTAAAGGACATACCCAAGCAGTGAGCATAGAATAGTCGTCGACACCGAGTACCCGCTTTCCAGTCCGGAGTTTGGCCCATAATCTCAAGAACACACAAAGCGTAGTCAAGATAAGGAACATGATCGTACACCTGAAGATCATGTGCTTCAGAAAGCCACCTCCAGATAATTGACCGCTCGTGTCATGGTGATCCATAGCTGTGTATGTCATTCAAGTTGTCGGACAGGTGTCAAAAAGTCGAAAAGGCATGATTCGAGTCAAGTCCGTAGAAGCAATACAATATGCGGCTCTGCTCACATACATAAACAAGAACAGAGAGAAGCGTCGAGACCCATGATTCGCCGCAACCCGGTCTCAAGGTCATTCTTCTGTCAATATGAGAGCACTGTAGTGCCGTTGAGATCGAGGGCTTCGGAAACGTTTTTGGCGGTGGACTTTGTCAAGACCATTCAACGGTTCCGGCTTCGCCTGCCCATCGCATGCCAAATTGTGGTCTTGGAGATGTGATTTTCTGCGCAACGGTCAAGCTGAATACAACCGGCCTCGCAGTCGTTGTTCAGAAGAAGGCTGGTGCCTATTTTACCCGAACTCCGAGCAGATCTGACATGACTCCTGCAATTCGGAGGCGGCGGTCACTCCGGCAAATAGTAGTCCAATAGTTTGACTGTTTCACATCATTGTCGCAACAACCCTGTAGTTTAGCACGAGCAGTCATCGTAGTCTAGCAGAACGAGTAGCGACTCGATTAGCTCGCTTAGAAGTCGGCGATGATTATGCCATCAAACACAAGTATGTATCTTTTGGCGACATCCTAGTGACACCACATGGCGACGTGTACATACAAGGATGTAGCAAACGTCTTTCATTCTCGAAGGATTTGAGTGGCGAAAGCGGAGTCTGGCCAAACCATTTGCAGGTCGATGGCTGACTTCTCCAAGATCTGGTTCATAAACCGCCAGATCCATGTCTCTGATATTTCACGTTAAGGGCTTGGAAGGAGTGTCTTAGTGCTCGCCGCCTTTCTTCCCGAGCATGTCTTCTTCGATTGCAGGATCTGCGGCCTGTGAGTTGCGTACTTATACGCTGGTGATCGGTCAGGCTCTCGGTCTCGCTTTCGACTGCAGATGAGTGAATGGTGCTGTAACCAAGAGCTTGACATTGTGTAATGAATGTTGTAGCTTCATCGAACAGTACAAAGCAGTAATTAAAATTAGGTCTAGATTCGTGATGGGTAGGTGGGCTGTCGTCGACATATGGCGGTGAAAGAAGATGTTCCGTAGAGCAAAATCAAATCAGCTTCAATGGCGTTCTCCTGATGCCAGCAGGAATGTGGCTCATGTATCGACTCTTGGCATCAGGTCTTTGTAGTCGTCGGAAAGCCTCTGTGATGTGCTTGGTATTGACCGGAGTTCTCGCCTCTTCAGGTGGGTCGAACAAGCCAGGTTCTCGTCGAATGCGTTTTCTCCGTTGTTGGTCTTCATCGCCGCCACTTTCCCTCCGTTGTATGTCTTCAGCGTTTTTGACTCTTAGTGCCTCTTCGGTCAGGGTTTGAACGATTTCGAAAGTCAAGAAGCCAAGAATGTCGACAATATCGTCGTTTGGCTTGCTGTCTGTCACGACGCCAAAACCAGCCCATTCACGGAAGCGCTTGCCTTTGCGGAAGGTGAAGGAGGCTTGACGGCATTCACTCCAGTGTAGGTATTCTTCAGGAGTCATGTTCTTGGTGCGGTCATCGGCGTTCTTGAGTCGCGTCATGGTCGCAGTTGTCATTTCTTCCTCATCTTCGTCTTCCTCGTCCTCTCGTTCGGGGACCTGCTCTTGGTAGAAACTCGAGACATCCCATGGTAGACCGACTTTCGCCTTTTTTGTTTTCGAATTCCTTGTGCCGACCGAAGGACCGGCGGTAGCCAGAGTCGGGTCGTTCGCAGGACCAACGTCGATGTCGGCAAAGTCGTCACCTCCTCCACCACCGCCGCCGCCCTTGTCGTCTGAGTCTTTGGCAGATTTGCGGACATCTTTCCAACTCAAGAAAGTTCGTAAACGGGAGACTTTTGCGCGGTCGTGACGGATGAGGAAGATGAGGTCGTCGGTGTTGATGCTGCGGACACCACGACGAGCGGCCAGAGCAGTTGCGCGCGTGAGCATTTCGACGACTTGCTGCTGGACGATGGCTTCGATCAGGGTGGTGGTTTCAGGAGCGGCTTCGGCAGTCTCTCCTGAGACGAACATCATCTGCTGGATCTCCGTCCGATATTTGGCGGCTTTGTCCTTGTCGGCCATGATGAAGGTGGGGGGTGGGTTGGAGCCCGAGGCAGTTGTCGCGTGAGGATGCTGATTAGATGGCAATGATGAGGATAAGGAGTTGGGCAAGGAGCGATAGATCGTAAGCTATGTCATGTGGCCAATGTCATGTCATTGATGTGTTGGTGAAAGAACAAGCACATGTCGATGCAGGTGATGAATGTCAGGGTGATTGCGGGGAGATGGGATCGTCAGGCCGAGCGTCGAGACTCTCCATGTTTTTTATTCCCATCCTCGTGCTTGTGACTCTTTGTTCATACACGCATCAATCATGTTCTACGCAATCGGTCTTGGTCTGGCCGATGAGAAGGACGTCTCGGTCAAGGGTCTCGAGATCATCAAGCGCGCCGAGCGTGTCTACCTCGAAGCCTACACTGCTGTCCTGCTCGTCGAGAAGGAAGTCCTGGTACCCAACTATCCTGTCAGCAGGCGCAAAACATGCACTAATCGCAATCGCAGTAGGAAGCTTACTATGGCCGCGAAGTAATCATCGCCGACCGTGAGATGGTCGAATCTTCCTCCGACGAGATCCTCGAGGGCGCCGACAAGGTCGACATTGCCTTCCTGGTTGTCGGCGATCCTTTCTCAGCAACCACCCACACCGACTTCATCATCCGCGCCCGCGAGAAGAACATCCCTACTCGCATCCTGCCTAATGCCTCCATCTTGACTGGTGTCGGCTGCACTGGCCTCTCGCTCTACAACTTCGGTCAGACTGTCTCCATGGTCTTCTTCACAGACAACTGGAAGCCTGCGAGTTACTACGACCGCGTCAAGGAGAACGTCGCTCTGGGTCTGCACACTTTGGTCTTACTGGACATCAAGGTCAAGGAGCCCAACCTCGAATCCCTGGCCAGAGGAAGAATCGTTTACGAGCCTCCGCGCTTCATGACTGTTGCTCAATGCGCTCAACAAATGATCGAGACCGAGGAAGAGAAGGGTGAGGGCATCTGCTCAAAGGACAGACTCGCCGTTGGTGTTGCCCGTGTCGGTGCCGATGATCAAGAAATTGTCGCCGGTACCTTGGAGCAGTTGGCTGAGGCTGATTTGGGTAAGCCCCTGCACAGTTTGGTGCTCATTGGCAAGCGCATGCACGACATGGAGAAGGACTATGTCCGCGAGTATGCTGTCGACAAGAAGGTCTTTGACGATGTCTTTGCCAGAGACTACCACCAGTCATAGACTGCATGACGTTTCGCTTGTCGTTGTAAATGAAAAATCTCTACACGTTCAAACCCTGCGACCATCCTACTTGAACACGATGTGGCAGGCACCAGTAGCAATCTTGTTTTCTTTGAGAAGTCACCTAGGTAATGCAGAATCGTAAACTACTCTACATCGCGACTTTCCGTACGGATTTTTTTCTGAAGATGAAGTGGCAGTAGTCTAGTATAGAGCCAGATTATCCTCGTTCAACCTCCCGAACAACTCTTCTAAATCCGCACTCACACCCATAATCTCTTGCGCCAAAGACCCGGTAACAAGTGCTGTATCCATCATTAGCCACCATCCATCAACATCAACAGAAGGAAGATCAAACACTTACCATAAGCATAAAGCAACTCATAATCCTCCTCAGTCGCAAGACTAGCCTTATCCCCATCCCTCCTGAACTCGAAAATCTTCGCCAACAATCTATCCCTCGTATGTTCGATATTCGGCAACACGTCGTTAAGCGGATACTCCAACTTGACCGAACTGGCCAACACAGAGAACAAATGACTTATCCTAGCCGACAACGCAAATCTTTCCGCACGTGTATACCTCAAAACCTCAGCCTCTCCCGGAGAAGCTTTCAAATCTTTGGCAATCACCATATTCATGGCGTGGAAATTGTCCAACATGCGTTTCGTCCTCTCCAAAATCTTGGCATATATTTTGTCGGGAAAGGGGGCGCGGAATTCGAATTCGGAAGCCGCGGCTTTGCGGAGCGCTTCCAGTTGGGCCAGGAAGGTTTGGAGTTCGGATTCTTCGCGTATGTCCATGTATGCTGATGCGGGTTCGCCGAGGAGGAACATGGCCAAGGGGTCGCGTCGCCAGATCAACGACATGCGTAGCCAGAGCAGGCAAATGCCATTTTTGAGCTTGCGGCGGGCGGAGATGGGCCATATGACCCGGGTGACGAAGATGCCCCAGAGACAACCTGCGATGACTGCGACGAAACGGTGAAGCACGATTTCCCAAATCTCTGGGTTGATGCCGCCTTCGTCATCATCGTCATCGTTGTCCTTGGCCGACAGCGAATAAGCATAGAGCGCAGAAAGGTTATACGTAAGCAAGATAAATCTGCCCATAGGTCCTTTGCCTTGAACGAGGATGATGTAGAAACATCCCAAGGACATGAGCCAGCCGAAAAAGCCGAGTAGCCAGGGACTGTCGTCGGAGATTATCCAGGCGATGATGGCGAGGATGGCGCCTAGAGCTGTGCCGAGGAAACGCTCGATGCCTGTGGTGTTGGAAGCGCCGATTGTCATTGAGCAGACGACCATGTAGGAAACCAACCCCCATTCTCCACGCCAGTGTTGGTAAAATGGACGGGACCAGGCCATGAATGATGGGAGAGCGAACAGTGCTGCGCCGACGCCGACTTTGATGGCGAATCGGATATCGTCACGGCGGATGAATTTGAAGATGCGGTAGACTTGATGAGTGAAAGGCTCCTTGATGGTGCGTCCTGCTCTGGCAAATGTGTCTGCCTGTAAGATGGGCTTCACAATGTCTGTAGTCAAGGCCTCATCGGCTTCGTGAACTAGAGATAGACCTGCTTCTTCCGCTGCAGTCTTGTCTTGTCCGTGTCTTCTCCAGAATGCCATCCAGCTCCATGATCGCTTTCGGTCTTCTTGTTCGATCTCCTCTTTGAGCTCTTCCAGGATCTCCAGGTACTTCAGTGTGTCTTCAGCAAAGTCAACCATGGCTGCTGCGTAATGTCCACAGCTTGCAGCAACCTCCTCCAGATCTGCAACGCGTTCCAGAGATGTGGCATTTGTAATCTCTTTGTTGCGGTAAAGCGTCGATAATGCTTCTTTTCTCGTGTTGTTGAACAGATCAATAGCTTGAGAAAGACTCGATCGGAAGTTGACGTTTACAGCAATCACATCGTCTGTCCCAGGTTGAAAAGGCAATTCATCCAAAATCGATTTGAGAGTGAAAGCCAAGGACTTCATTGGTGGTCCCAATTGTGTTATAAACGTCGTGAACATATCGGAAGGCGAGAGCGAAGGACGCTTATCCATGAAATTGCTCGTAAAGCTCGAGCCCATTGGGCTGAAAGGAATGGGTTGATCAGCTGGCGACTCGGCTGTCGATTCGGGTGCCTCATTGATTGGTGTCAAAGGTCCTTGTATCTCGCCCGGCTCGCTCGTGAGTTTGGAGGTGCCCATAAGGGACGAGACCATGGATGCGTGGGCTGAGTCTGATCGGTTGATATATGGCGAAGACTTGATGAGAGAGAACTGCGTGTTCGCCGCACTGTAAAGACCACCAATGCTCTGAGAAAGCCCTTGCAAGCATTTGACCAGCTTGACCTCGATACGATATTCCTTTTCCCTCCCCACGACGTAGTGCTCGTATTTGGCTTCAATCAGGTTCTTCTTCATCGATGCTTCGTTGGCCTTGCAGTCCTTGTCAACCTGCTTGTACGCAGCACCCTGCATCTCTGTCTCCGAGCCTGTCAGGAAGGCTCTAGTGATTGCGATGAGTTTGTCGCCTAGTGAATCTGTGGTTTTGACAAAGTCGCGATGCAATTCCTTCTTGGCGTAGCGTGGTTTGATGAGCAGATTGACAGCTGTGGTAGCCGCCATTCCAAGCAAAACCATACGCAAGACTTGGAAAACCTTGTCCTCGGAAAACTTTGCTGCCTGGATAGATCCTTCCTTGGTCAAGATGGTGATGATGGCCAGGGACGCAAGACTGCACCCAACGTTGACAGTCGGATGACCAAGTCGCTGCTTGAGCCAACCTATAAAGCCTAGTCCACCAGCACAAAAAACGACCAGAACAATGGCATGGCCAAGGACCAGAAGATCACGCTTGCCAAGAGCCATGCTGATAGCCATGCTGGTAAAAGACACGAACGCCGCATACACGAATGCAATCAAAGCAATACCCACTGCTTCAATCATACTGCCTACTGTGCGGGAAGGGTGAAAGTACACAGTAACCGTCGCGACGACATGTTTGCCATCCTGCTTTCCGAGAAAAGCCGAGATGAATGGTAGGAAAGTAGCCAGAGATCCGAGAAGATAGGCTATAGAACATTTGAAGATGCCTTGTCCTATATTTGAAGCCCAAAAATCGACAGATTGATCTCTCCAGCGATAGAAAGGTTTAAAGAGACCATTTTGCTCGGGTGTTGGAGATGACGCGTCTGAACCCAGCAGTCCCTCGCGTTCTTCCGGCGAACCAGTCTCGTCGCGAGCATCGTCCCCTAGAGTTGGCAACGAAAAAGCGCGTCTCACACGCTCTCCAGTCCGTGGGAGAATGAATGTCGCATTTCTAAGCTTGGTCATCGTCAGCAGTAAGCACGTGGCGGCAGAAGCGTTCGCGAACTTACATTGCGAGGGTTGAAATGACGACCCAAAGACGAGGCTTGTCCAGCACTTCCTGATGGCATCACTCACTGGAAACAAGAAGACATGTCCTTCTATTCTATCCACGTATGAGTATGTCTGAGTGTTTTTGGAAAACTTATGGGATATCGACGGGTTGCCTGGCAGTCGACGTCTAGATTGATCTGCACTCTTGACTGCCATTTCGGTACTAGGGGCAGATCGGCCCGATCTCGAGATCGATATTCTCAAGGTCAGAAGTCGTGAGAATTCGCCACCCCCAGCCTCTTGATGTCACCACTCGACACTCGATTTCTTAGCTATTTGATCATAATCCATGCTATTTGATGCTCTATACAGCTCTAGTCTATCTAACTCGTGGCGTATTAGCTAAAGCAACCCTGCTCTGTAAGTTGCTAGGTTTTTAGCGATATTAGAGCATTATTTGACGCGCATATCTAGGCTCTAATTCCTTCGCAAAAAATGCCTCTTAACGACTACGATAAGGACCTCTACGAGGCCATGTTTTGCGACGGTTACGATATTAAAACAGTACTTAAAGTAGTTCCCTATATAGCTACAAGTACGCTCTATCATATATAGACTAATATCGAGCTCTTTAGCTAGGTTTATAAGCCTACTACTACGAAGAAGCGTATAGGAGCACCTCGTAAGATTAAGCCTTATATGCGTAAATACCTTATAGAATTGCTTAGCGCGAGGAACAACCTTTAGGAGGAGGAGTTAGCCTTTAAATTATAGTGCGAATTCGACCTTATAGTTAACCGGAAGACTATTAAGCGTATGCTTAAGGATAAGGAACTATTAAATAAGGTTAATACGCGCATCGTAAGTCGTTAATCCGCTACTTAATAAGGTACTTACTAAGAGGAGCTAGCTACTCTAATGTCTTAAGGTTGTAAGGTCGGTATAGACCCTATAGAAATGCTGCTATATCTAGATAAATCTATAGCTAGCGAGAAGGTGATGTTTCGTAAGCATTTATAGAGCTAGATAGGCCTACTAGCGTATATAAGGTTAGAGCTAATGTCTAAGGTACGCTACTCGGTGTTACCTACGCTAGATGTTAATAGGTATGTCCCTAGATTAACTCTCGTCGTCGAAGGCGCTATTACCTAGGCCATATACGAGCATTAGCTAGAAACAGTCGTATGCCCTTAGAGCGAGCTATTTCCTAGTAGAAGGTCGATTATTATTATAGACAATTGCTCTACCTATTACTCGGATAAGGTTAGTTCGAAAATTTGGTGTAGATTAGCTATACCCTAAAATGCGTTAGATTACTTAGCTAGGTCGTAACTTTAGCGTATACCTGCTCTACCTGCCGCCGTACTTACTATATCTAAACCCTATTAAGTAGACCTTCTATCTCTTAAAGTAGTAGCTCCGTATATAGAGGGATCTAGTACCTCGAGTTAACGAGATAGATGTAGTAACTTATAAGGTAACATAGATTACGCATCTCGAGTAGGCGTTATATTAGTCGCTAAACGATGTTAATATTAGGAATTTATTTAAGAGGAGCTAGGTACCTTTTTAGATCTAATGATTACTACTATGACTTAACGATAAGTTAGAGGAGATAGAGGTAACGCTCGGAGCTCTTATTTAGCTAGGGTAATCGTCTAAAGTTAATGCTAATAAGCTAGGTAGCTACTAAGGAGACCGGTGTTACTACTTATATATATCGACAAACTTAGTTAATTCCTTATAGATCACTATACGGAGACTACTCTACTTAACAACACGAGCTAACTACTTATTAGAGGAGTTAAATAGCATACGTAGGTTCTAGTAGTCTTGCTCGAGCATTACTTTAGCCCTATCGAGACCTACCGACTAGTCTAGGTAGGATAATTTTAAGCTATTAAAGAACGACTCCTAATTCGTAGTAGTGTTTAACTCGACTAGAATAGGCGAACTACTAGGGTAGTAAGAGAAGGTGCTAGAGGGGGCGCTAGAGCAGTTAATTACTCTTACCCTTAGGGTTAACTAACATAGAAGTAGTTAATAGTTATAGGGGTCGATAGTAATGCTTAGGCTAGTAACTAACCATTTAGCCTTGTTCGCTTAGCTAGCTCTACTTCGTGCTAGATATAACGACGTATAATTAAGTACCGGATGTCTCTCGATAGCCGTTTAAGCGTACTTTGCTCTACTCTAACTAAGTCTCTCTACTTAGTAGCGATATCGAAGAGGATCTCGTAATAGCGACCCTTATAAGTAAAACAAGCGAGGCTGCGCCGAGCATAGATATAGTAGCGGTGCGTGTTATTACATTACTAATGCTAAGTAATAGAGTCCTAGAATAAGGCGCGCTCGTTAAAGTAATTAGTCGTTTATTACTAAGAGCGCTTAGAGCGACGGTTACGAGGAGTAGGAGTTATAGGTTAAGTAGCTAGTAGAGAGGCTTCGTATAACGGTAGTTGCTCTAGCTCTAGCTTATTACCGTCTATAGTCTATATAGACTCGATTATAATGGTTAGATCCTTTATACTAGTACAAGTGTTATGTTTAATAAGGTCTATTACCTTCTACTAGCGCTCGCTAGCTCCCTTAACTCGTGTTAAAGTAACTACCTTAGTCTTAGGTAGATTACGTACACTAATCGATACGATTAATGCTCTAATCTTATAGGGTATAAAGACATAGATTTGCTTGCTTCTTAACTAGGGAATAATGGTAGCATCTATCTCTTTTAAGATAGCTAACTATAGCTTATACGTGTTAGCGATGTCGGTGTCGTCGTTAGAGACCTTTTAATAAGCCTAGCGACTCTTATATTAAAGCTTAAACACGACTAGTGCTAGCGGTAGTAGAGTAGCTGTTTAAGGAGCTATAGCGACAGTGTTTAATAATACTCTCTTCGCGAGGGCCGTCTTATTAGCCTTACGAATAACCTTACGAGGTTTAGTAACTTTATTTAAAGTAGTAGTTAAGCGAGAGCGGGTTAGGGCTAGCCTACCGGACAGCTTTATAGGTAGCTTCCGGGCTAGTAGGGCCTATATCTTAGTCTTTTTCGAAGTACTTATTATTCTCGCTTTTCCTAACGTGTTCGTAGCATTAGAAAGAGGTTTCCCCTTTTGTACGGGAGTTTTTAGAGGTCGTTATAGTTATTAGGTAGACGTAGTTCGTTTGTTATTAACCTTAGAGCGGGTTAGAGCTAGGGGTATAGGCGCATTAACAAGCCGATTTAGCGCAATACTACGCGTACTTCGAGGTAGCCGTATAGAAGGACCCTCCTTAGCATCCTCTTCGAAGTGTATAAGCCTCTAACCGGTAGTTAGAGACTAATATATTGGCCCTAGCGAGGGTAGTAGCTCTAAGAGCTCGGATTCGGCGGCAGGTGTGTTTCTAGCTTCCGACGCAGATTACGAGCGCGTACGACGGCCGGAGTCGTTTATAACGTCTAATATGGCTTAAGCGTCCTAAGAAGTAGTCATATCGGTGATTTTAATGGTCTAATTCGATGTGGTATTGGTGTTGTATAGATAATTAGAAGATTACGCGCCCCTCAGAGCATCAAGCTCGAGGCTGGGGGTGGCGAATTCTCACGACTTTTGACCTTGAGAATAATCCGGTTTGTGTCGCGCAAGAGCCTCATCAACCTCGGTGCTGACCAAATGAGGTGCAATTCTCGACACCGACTTTTTGAATTCAATGTTAATCGGGATGATGAGCGGAAGGTCGGACTAGCAGCTTGCAGGAGAACAATGCGATTTATCAGGCATCCAACTTGCTCTCAGAAGCCATATCTTTCGATGAATCTTTTCACCGCCACAGAATATCGCCCTTCTGACATTCAAACCTCACAAACTCCGCGTTATACCTGGTACGCACTCTCTTTTCAGCTTCGACGAGGTTTTCCGACATGAGCCGTTTAGCGAAAAACTCCATCTGCTGCCAGGGTTTGGAGTTTCTGGAAGGTGAGGTTAAAGAGATGAGATGTAGGACGAAGCGAAGTAAAGTCCTCTTGCGGTTCCCATTACTTTACAAAGAAACTAGACATTCTACATTGCATTTGATTTACTGTAACTTGACTAATCGAATCCCTGCTAATCACATTCCACAAGATTGACTCGTCTAAGACGACGGTTTCATCACATGTAAGCTACATAGTCGTTCGTTATGCTTCAAACCCCATCTCGATGCCCTTTATGGTGGTGACCGGCTTGGTGCCGTGGATGATGGGTCACCCTCGGCATCGAAGACGTCGCCTGACTACGACTCAGCGCACCATTCGTCTCTCTAGTCCCATCAGCAGAAGTTGCAGCAGTCTCGCTCCCAACTACCGTCCCTGTCGCTGTGGCAATCGCTGGAATCCCTGCTGGCAGCGTCGCCGTATCCGCATAAGCGATCCGGAGACTCTCCAAACCCAGCGCCTCCGCCTCCTCCTTACATGACTTCTCCCTACACTGCTTGATACCAAACGCCTCCAACATCTCGTCTCTGGAAAGCTGCGTCTCTTCCTCGTCGTATTCTTCGTAGGACGACGCTTCGCTGGTGCCGTTGATACCTAGCGCATCCAGTCCATCCAGCACGTCACGCTTCACCAGCGAAAATTGGAGTTTGTAGTCGGCCTGCTGAGGGACAGCGTTGGCGACCACGCCACCACCGAACCATGGATCCTGGTTCAGCAGAGCGAAACCACGGTCATCTCTGTTGGGCTTCGATGGTTGACAGCGGTTGTCTGCCAGACCCCAGTCGGCTGGCATGGGATTGGGCATGGCTTCGAAGCTGTAGGAGTACGTTTGACGCTTGAACACCGCTTCGACGCTGCGAGTGATGGTCGTGGTACCCTTGGCATCGGGCTTGTCTTTGACTTCTTTCGTGTTAATCAAACGTACTGGGGGAGATTTAGCACAGATCCCATTCCAGCCTTTGCCAGCGAAGTTATTCTCTTTCTGATCTAACAAGCGGATGAATTGCTGGACGTCGACTCCGGTTCGTGCTTGGGCGCCTTCAAGGCCGATGTAGCCATCGTTCGAGATCAAGAATGCTGCTGGTGGCCATTCATCTCGTTCACACGCATTGCCTCCGATATCTTGGAACCAACCAAGAGTGACTCGGTTTCCTTGGATGATTCGAGTATTCGGACGATCGACGTTATATTCGGCAACACCAGGTCTTTTGGTTGCTTTGGTGGCAGAATATTTGCAGGTGAAGGTATCATAGGCCTGGCCTTGAGCGGCGATAACAGAACTGTAATGTAAGCAAGCTTGGCCACCGGGCTTGTTTCCTCCAGCGTAAGTACAAACGAATTTGTCTTTCGGTCCAGCTTCGTCAGATATCTTGGTGGTGACCGTGACGTATTTCTCGTTGACGCAAGCCGGAGCTCGTTTATCCAGAGCTCGTTTCTCCAGATCTCGCTTCGGTATGCGAGGACAGTTTGAACTGGTCTTGGCAGGAGAGTGCGTTGAGGTTGGAGGTCGAGATGTCACGGGCTTTGTGGGCTTGTCCATCGAGAGAGTATGCTTTTTGCCGAAAACTTTGAACTCTGCCTTGCCTTCCTTTTCGATTCCCTTGACACATGCTTGAATGATGGCAGGTGTAGCTGCAATCTCTATAAGGTCCAGAATCTCGCCTAGAGTCTAGTTAGCAATGTTTGATTTTTGCAGCAGGTGGAAATTGGGTCGAGGCAGAAGATCATAGTGAACTAAACACTGAAGTACATACCAACGATAGGTATCGCATCCTCGATAAGCTCAAGTGGGAGCAGCAAAGCTGGCACTGCGATACGGCAAAATGCTTTTGCTGCAATGTCCAAAGCAACTTCAGCAGCAATAGCTTCAGCAGCATTGCTTGCTAACTCCTTAGCGTCTTTGGCCAGATCTGGACCATCTGGAGCAGGCTTGAAACCCTTACAGCAGTAGCCTAGAATGTATTAGTACCGCGATGACTCTCCTGATACAGGGGGTTGCTTACTCTGTAGTCCACCAGAGCATGTCTGGTCTTTCTTCTTCTCCTTGTGGTTAGTATCCTGAACCACCTCTGTCTCTCCATCATCGCAGCCAGAAATACACGATAAGCCCACACCTCGGTATCCTCTCCATTGACAAGTACCCATCGTAGTCCCGTCATCACAGCAGAGACTTCGATACTTCCCCTTGCTGCAGCGATCGTTTGTTGAAAGCGAACCCGGTTGTCCATTCATCTGTTCGACTTGGTTTGTGCCTGACTTGCACTTTGCATCACAATCGGTAGTGTAGCATGAGATACCTGCAGTAAGATCGGCGGCTTTTTGTTTCGCGTCGGCCTGTTGATCCTCTGTCACATCGAGCGTGACCGAGTTTTGGTTCCCAGCAGTTTGGTCGACCTGATCCATGGCCCATACCTGTTCTGGTTAGTTGCGGCCATGGGAAGGTGTTGGGAAATGCTTACCATCAGACCTCCCAAACATCTAGAATTGGCAAAATCGGCCTTTTGCTTGAATGTATCATCGTCGTCGTAGCTGACCCATTGATCGCTTGCCCAATTGATCCATTTAACCCCCGCAGTTTTATCCCAAGTGGGCGTCAAATTATTATCGGAGATGATATCCTTGATCTCTTGTAAATCCAAGATTCCTGCAGCGTTGGAACACTTTCCTGCATCTGCGCCGCCGCTAAACTGACATTTTCCATTTGGAGCCTTGCAGGTTGGATCTGTTAGAGTGAAGCTTCGACCGTACTATGATATGTTAGTGACTGTTCTGATCTCGATTAATCTCCACTCAGTCGCATTGACTTACCCAACCTTGACCCAATACAACCTTGGCAGGTTTGATGCCTGCTCTCCAGAGCAAATCGAGTCCTAGATCGATTTCCGTGAGGTTGGTATGTGGTGCAATGTATGGTCCGATATTCTTTGATTCAGCATCCCAAACTCCATGTACTGTTATCAAATCAGCATACTGTCAACTTGCCAAAGACTCTCGCCACCCACAATCGTAAGACATGACATTGAACCAATCAACCGAAGCTTGCATATTCGCCAAGTCAAAATGTTGCAGATACCAGTAGGACGTGGGTAACGTGACCGTGATACCATATTTAGTACCAAACGCAGTCCTCATATCCTTGACGAGCGCGACGTAATTAGCAGTATCAGCTGATGCTCCTCCTCTGTCGTCTGCTTGTGGATACTCCCAATCGATATCCACACCGTCGAAGCCGTATGTATCCATAAAGTCAATCAATCCGCTGATGAATGCTTTGCGGTTTGCGCTGGTGCTGGACATGGTAGAGAATGCTGTGCGAGTAGGCCCGGGGTCTGTGAACGACCAACCTCCGACTGATATCCTAAACAGACGTTAGACTTGCGAGTACATCGACCATCCCGAGCAGAAACAATGCAAAGGCCAAAACTTAACAAAAGGATATAATTGAACATACCAAGTCTGCACACCCTGTGACTTCAGCGCCGTAAACCTCGAGTACAAATACCCCGTCTTCCCGTCCATCGGCGCAATAGCGAACGTGGTCGGATCAAAAAACGCAAACGCGAAATTGATATGTGTAAATCCATTCAGATTCAGGTCTTCCGGCGCGACGCTCTGGCACTTGCGCGTATTCGACCAACTTTCGTAGTAGCCAACTGAGCGCTTCGCAGCACTGTTGCCTCCTTTGCAAGAAGGACGTGTTACGGGACCGCAGCCACCGAAACCTGTTTGGCAGCCAGTGCTGCAGAATTCATCGGTAGAGCCGCAGAAGCTGTGATGGTTAGTGAATGTACATAATATGAGATCTTGACAGGAATCGGGATGAACTGCTTACCCGAATTTGGAACAACAGACACCCAAAGGACAGTTTTGTTTCCCTATAACTCCGTATTGTCCGCATTCCGCTTTTGCGTTGCAATTAGACTGTGGGCGTATTGTCAGCTTCCTGCTGCGAAGGTGGAAGAGGAGAAATGTTGAATCTAGAACAAGAAAATGCACTTACTGTACAATTGCCACTTCCACACTCGGTTGGCGAATAACCACAAAGCCCATTTGTACCACAACACGCACCGTTAACGCAGGGAGTATCTGCATTACAAGTTCCTGTCGGCAAATCTCTCGTCGCAAGACCCAAACTCGACCTAGAGTCCTTTGCCAATTCTACACTAGGATTGAAATGTGCACTGACAAGTGCGAACACTCCAAATAGGAGTAAAGAGAGCGAAACCCTCATTGATGAGTGAAATGAGGGAAACGAGTGAATTGGTGAAAGGGATGGATGAAAATCAATGTCGTCCTCAGCATTGAAGTAGGAGTGTAGCGAAGACCTTGTATGGAGTGTGCCGGGTCAGCCTTGTATGAAGCGTGCCGTGTTATACTATAGGAATAAGGACCTGCATACCAATAGTACCTGCACCCCTCGACTAGTGGAGTTTGATCGACACGAAATCGGCGTTTTATTAATCTATGGTATCTGTGCCTCGTCCATTGAGAATTGATCAGCAGATTGTACTCGCCTTTAACTGGCCTACTTGCAATATGGTGGACGCAGACAAGGATGGAACCTGGAAAGAGAACTCAAAGAGGAATCTGCTAAGCAAAATTTTCTCGTGGTGATCTTGCACCTGCATGAGGGCACCGTGCTTGTTGAGCTTATGTGGACTAGTAAGAGCTTACGAGGAGCCTCGAATTGTTGCTTGCACCGAGGCTAGGATGGATATGTCTGTATGCTCTTCGCCTGCCTTTTTCTGAAGTGCTCGCGATCGCTCTTAGTCCGTTCCTTCATCTGCTCATTCAGTCTCTCTTTCAATCAGTCATTCCTTTATACAGAGTAAAGATGATGAGGTACTCGACCTCGGCAGCAGCGCTCAGCTTGCTATTCAGTTGCAGCAATGCACAATTCAACTTGTACCCGCCAGTTGACCCTACATTGCTAGCGAAAGCGTACAATCTCACTGAAGGATGTATAATCGCCTTGTAGGTGTCTCCCAGAATTGCAAATTCTGACAATTGCTGAACGAGAATGACTAGAAATGAAACTTTGAGTAACTGCGACCCGACTCTGTTCCAGATGGCTGTCAGCTTTGACAACTACTACTGGGAAGACGATAACATCACAGACGTGTGTGATGGAAACTGCACGCTTCAGGCTCGTGATTGGGACTTAGGTGTCTCGTTGGCTTGTGGTGATGGTGAGCAAGACTGCTGGCTTTATAGCCTCATACCACAGAGGCATGAGAACGCAACTGACATGCTAGCAGAGTGGATCAGCGCCTATGGGAAGCTAATTCCTGCCGACTCGATATCGGGACGATTTGTCGATGGTCTGAACACCGTCTGCCTAGGTTCCACGTGAGTTGTCTTTTGCCGATACACCTGTATGGAAACTTACCCCATACAGTACAGATGACAGATGGTGCTTAGGCGCTTCGCAAAACTGGACGGGTGTAGATGTGATCACGCCAGATTGCGATGTGAACCCGGCAGATCCATCATGCACCAGCGATGTCACGCTCCCAGAAAACATGCGGTTGGCCAATCTTTACACCGACGATGTTGTGCGTACTCCTGCTCCCCTATAGCCAGCATCCCGAGAGAGGACCAAACTGACCGAGCAATCGAACAGCTATGCGACAACTGCTTCGTCCAAATGCTCTATGCGCGCGTGACTTCTCCCTATCTCGATGATTCAGATCAATCCGATTTCCTCGTCTCGCAGCTGCAAGACATAGGCGACGTATGCAACATCACCATTCCCGAAATCACCATTCGCGCACTGCCCAGTTACGCTGATGCACCGATGCCGACATCCATCGATTTCGAATCGACCGCTACTTCGACCATCAGCTCGGCAGCAGCGACCACGACGTGTGATGGCCAGATTATCGCATCTGGTTCCGGGTGTGCGGCGTTATCGACGAAGTACGGTTTGACGACTGGTGATTTACAGAAGCTGACTGGGTCGGATACTTGTGTTATTTCTGCAAGCACTTGTTTTCCTGCAGCTTGCACGCTGGGAGCGGTTCCCACTGGTGCGACTTGGTAAGCGAATTATGTCACTTGATTCTGAGCGTCATTGAACGACGAATCGCCTCTCGAGAGGAGGTTATACTGACCCGTAACCAGTGAGTCGTTCGCAACCAGCATCAGCGTCAACACCACCACCGTGCAACTCCTTCTCTGGAATCCCAACATTCAAGGCCTCTGTGACAGCCTCACAGCCGGACAATCCGTCTGCGTCGCAGCCCCGGGCGTCAAAGGGACCTACACGCTCGCCGCACCACCGCTCGGAACCGGGGCTGACGCTGCGAATCAGCAGCGTGGTGGTCCTGGAGGTCGAGTCACTCCTTGCCCAACCTACACCAATCTCCCCGACGCTACATCGGCCGCTGGACCAGTCCAGACAGGGATCGTTGCGAACTGCAATGCTTGGGCGATGGCTGATTTGGGAATTGGGTGTTTCGACTTCGCGACGCAGAATTGTATTAATACGACGCAGCTGTGGGCGTGGAATGGGGTGTTGGGGAAGGATGGGACGGGTTGTCAGAATTCGTTTTGGGCGAAGGAGTATTATTGTGTGAACACATATGCGGCATCGAGTGCGACTCATACATCTACGACGTCAAAGGTGACTTCGTCGAGCACGTCTAAGCAAACTTCATCGTCAGCCGCAACGTCGACGTCAGGAGGAGCACCAGGACCTACCCAGGCAAGTTGAACCCCACCCCGTCATGGCGGAAGTGAGCAAACGCTAATCTATAACAGACCGGTATCCCACAGTACTGCAGCAAATTCGCCCAACCCGCCAGCGGTACCGGGTGTTATGATTTCGCAACGGCACAAAGTATCACGCCAGCACAGCTGTATGCTTGGAACCCAGTCTTGGGTGTCGACGGCGCGAATTGCGGAACTGCATTCTATGCTGAAGATTATTACTGTGTGGCAGTTCCTGTTCAGGTAAGTGGCAGTGGATTGAATGATGGAAAGAAAGCTGACAGAAGACAGACTGGCATTGCGGTCAATTGTAACAAGTACGCCACGCCTGTTGGCGTTGGATGTTATGATTTTGCGACACAGCAAGGTATAACCCAAGCGCAGTTGTATACCTGGAATCCAGTTCTGGGTACAAATGGAGCGAATTGTGGAACTGCGTTCTGGGCGAAAGAGTATTACTGCGTCGGAGTTAGTAGCTAGGGGAAGGAATCATGATCATTACTCACTAAGAGAATTGAATGATTCAGATCTCGCTTTCCAATTCATTCTTCTGTTGTGTTTGAGATTAGAATGCGGAAGGAGACCGGAGCGTCGAGGATGAATAAAGTGACGGGTGAGACTGATTTACGGAGAGGGTTTCGGCTTCCTCCTCCAAGTTGGCTTCCAAGATGGCTTCCAAGGTGTCGAGCCTCTCTCTAAGCTCCATATAGATCGTCCTGGTGCTCCTCATCCCATGCCAACAATGCCTCCTTACACTCTTCTCTCCTGAAATCGTGTGGCCATCCATGCTCCCTGATGATCCTCTGCAACTGCGCATGATTCTCAGCATTCATCTCCTCATTCCACACTTTCTCCGACGATGCAACCCAATCCAAGCTCTCGAATTTCTCCCTCCACTCGGTCAACAGCTCTCCCAGCAGTCTCGTCTCGCCGCATACATTACGCCACGCGCGCGGATCATTATCTTCGTAATCGACTTCTGGCTCCATGCTATCGTTGTGCGCCCACTCTGTCACCGTGCCTGCCAATAATTAGCGTGGTTCGAATTCAATCAGTGGGACTATTAACCATCAGTAGTATCAAGCAACCACCAGCAACCTGAATACTGATCCTGGCTCATAGCAAGCGGCACCACCCAGCTCTTGATCTTTTCATCCTCATCCTCGTACTGATCAGGACTCAACCCTTCCACCGCATCTACATCAAGCGGTTTTGTGAACGGGGCGGCCGAGTAGTCAAGCGGGAAGGTCTCGAAGGCGATCACGTAGCCCTTTGGCAAGCCAGGATTACGCAGATAAGGGAGGTCTTTGAGAAGCGCAATCACCGTTTCGTTCTTGCCTAGTGGTGCGAAGTTTGTTGCAGTGATGTTCGGCCAGCCGCCAGCTGGTGGGGAAACGATGTTGGACGCTTCGATGTATGGCAATTTGCTGAGGGCGTAATAGTAGGTTGATAGAGCTGTCTTGATGGCTTCCGGGTCGTAGGCTAGGACTCTGCCGTCCAAACGGGGATCTGGTAGGTTGGGGGTTGACATTGTACGTGATGGTAAGAAGAAAAGAAGGTCGGCGCCTTGGTAGCGAAGGTCGACTATCCTTTCGCTCGCTGGCGTGCTCCCCCTCTGCGCTATGATGTAGCCGAGCCGTCTGATCTACGTGCTCGGACTTTTGTATATCTAGCACGTCGCCGAGCGAAGGGATATGAAACTCACGCTTTGAGAGCTTCTTAGGACGTCCTGTGTAAGGAATGAACATTTGGTAGTCGCGTATATCGCCTGATTAAATAGTCGAAGCGACGGATGACTTCGGAACGCTCGATAACGTCGAAACAGGCCTATACAGATTGGCGATCTTATGGGCGATTGCGAAGGCCGCGCGCGAGATCAGGTAATACTCCTAGTTACGGCGACCGTTGTATAAGATCATTCAGAGAGGCACGACCATATTGACGTTGTTATGGTATGAAGAACGGAAGGGGTGGTCGCGTTAAGAGGGTGGAGACGCCGGGCCGCACGAAGACTTCGAACCGGGAACTGTAAAGATTCGACCCTTGGCCTCTTAAAACACCGCTTAAGTAGTGAATGCTACTACAGATAAGGATGATTTTACGGAGGAACCTTTCCAAGAACAAAGAATAAAACCTTCTGGCCATGTAGTAACGCCTTCGCCGAGGGTTAAAGAAAAGTCGCTCGTCAGAAATCAACGACTTGGAGAACTCCTCTTGCCAGATCCATATGCCACCCTGCCTTTACGCCATAAAAATGCAACTTTGTCGGCTCGTGTATGTGTTGTGTCCGACAGATCTTGTACGCCCAACGCCTTTCTCTTCATCCCTCAGCCCGACCTTCTTGAGATTGCAGAGCGAACGAGGGTGACTCTTCTTGCCGAAAGCCTCATTTGGCCAACTCCCTGCGCGCCAGTCTCTTAGCGGTGGCAGCTTCGAGTTTGCGTCTAAATTCCATATTTGCAATGCTTCTTTCTATTTCCCGGTGTTTGCTCCGCGACAGTTCGGCATCGAGACCCTATCTCGATGTTTCCTGACTCGCGGTTCTCTGTTGCTGACTGGGCGTCTGAGGCAACAGTTTGATTTGCTTGATGAGATAGCTCTTTTCATCCGAGAACTGATCGTCTTCAGTGCGATCGGCCAAGAAGTTTGGCAGGAAGTCCAGCAGGCGTTGACGATTCATGGTCAATAGACGCTTGACATCGGCGGACTTGTTGGGGTTTGCGGCGAAGATCTTGAAGACGTGGAAGGCCTCGTACTGAACCATCTTGCGATCATCCTTCAACTGCCACATGATGAGTTTGAGATTGTCGCCGGACTCGACATAACGAGTCATTATTTCGTAGAATTGGCGGTCCAGAAGGACTTCACCAAGCAATTTTATCGATTGGCGCTTAGTAACGTAGCTTTCTGACTTGATGAGGATGTTGTTGTACTTGTCGAAGAAGAGGTCGAAGTTGGTATCGATGTACTTGGAGACCATGGGCTTGTGTCTAACCAGGATTTGCTGCAAATCACAATCAGTATCTCGCCGTTACAGAGAGTATATGATCTACGAACGCGGAAGGTATCGAAAGCATCAGTGCTGACTTCGAACAAGCTCTTGTCGATCCAGTCAAAGAACTTCCAAAAGACACCCTGCCCTGAGGCTGGTTGGTCTGTGTCGATGCTGCCGAGATCTAGGGGTTGACCGTGTAGGCTGGGCTCGTCGTAAAGAATCAGGGCAGTGACAGCGTCGTGCTTCAGAGCCTCTTTCAAGATGCCTCCGCACGGCATAGCACTCTCGCGACGATCATAGCCATTGCAAAGTGCGATGATGACTTCGGGGCGGGTTGTGATGATGTATTGGAGGGCGATTGGTTGGTCCTCTCCTGGCTGCTTGTATCGCAAGACAGTTGAGATGATGGTCTGTGTGTCTTTGCGCGACTCAAAGGGTAGACGATGGATGTTTTCGGCGAGGACTCGTAGGAGGTCTTCGGTAACGAGGAGGTTCACAAGCTGGAAGACCTGGTCGGGGCTGACGTCGAGTTCTGTGCGCAGTCATTAGTCGCCTTGTGCTTGTACATTGTTCTTCCGCCGCCAGGAATGCTTACCGGGTGTGCCTTGGAGGATGACTTTCATTTGGCCAAGATTCCGTGCCACTTCTTCCTCGATCTGACCGTCGTCAGCCCAGTCCAGTTCGCTCGGGTCGTAGTGGTCGGATACCTTTTGTGAAGGCTTGTCCTCAGCGATTAGCTTCAGCATCAACTCTTTGGTAGACCGGGTCAACTCCTGGTTGGTCCTGGCCTTGCTACGAGCAAATAAGAACGCCATGCTGCCTGTCTCCAGATATGCGCTGCTCTGTTGGTACGTCTCGAATGATGGCGGGGTAGTTGTAGAGGGCCACTTTAACGCCGATCAAACACCAATAACTGTCTATCAAAATATCAAAGCGAGCAAGGGAAGAAGGAAACTGAAAAGAAGAATGCGGTAAGAAGGGATTGCAAACAAGTCGTCACCGCTCTATGTGTTTACCGTTCGAGATTGACTTTCTAATAAACACCGTCACTCCGAGAAATCTGGGGAATCGGGATGCCGCCTGACATGCTTGGCATCATCCTCGTTTCATGTGATGCTGGAATTGTCGAATAAAATTACTTTAGCTACCAAAATATCCTTAGAGTCAGGCGCTTGCTTCTATGTGCCCGTCATCGTACATTGGCAAGGCCAGCATCCGGCTCTTTGTTGCGCGGCATCATTTCTGGACTCCTTTGTGAATGTCGTGAAAAAAGCGGAAGTTGGAATCAGGCTACCCATATCTTGCACGGACAAATTGGAAGAGTCACTCGAGACAACATGATAGCTAGAATTCTGGACGTAAATTACTTGTTCTTGTTCCACGAAGGGTCAGAAAGGGAGCATACGATCAAGGCCGTTTTAAAGCTGGTATGGAGGGAATCGGCTTCGTGCAACAGAATATTGACGATAGGTCCAAAGTTCAAGGAGATTATGTCTCGGGTATGCGAAGCCGGGTCTGGAAACTAGGCCTTTGAAGTGAAGAAGCTTTGCTCCCGCCACTATCAGAAGTTAGTCGTGATTGCTAATCATGGAAAGAGCGACATACCTCGTTGGCTTTCATCCTGTCACCACTTTCATAGACAACTAGTTTCTGGACCAGTTCGATTGCATCAGATGAACAGCCAGGCAAGATGCCTGCCCAGAGTTGTGGTGGGTATTCTACGAAAGCCATCTTGCCCCAGTCTGGTAAAGTTTTGGCCTCCTGCATTACATCAGTATTCGATCAGCTTCGGGGCAAGTCCTGAAAGGCTTACAGGCCAGATTTTGAGATCTGGAGTTCCCAGTGTTGAGAATATACTCTTGATCAAAGCAAGATCACTTCCAAGATCACCGGAATCGAACAAGGTCTGAGAACCCAGGCTTACCACTTGAGCAGCCACGCAACCAGCCGCCCACATGTCAAGGCTCGAATTGTACCATTGTTTACCAAACAGGAGCTCTGGAGGTCGATAGCTCGTTGTACCTACATCCATGATTTTCTTGTCTGCTGGTTCAGAAGAAGGATCATCGGCCGACCATGCGATGCCAAAATCCGAGATGTAGACTGGACCGGATGTACTCCTGAGCAGGATATTCGAAGGCTTGATATCGCGATGGATTATCCCACAACTGTGGATGTACTCAAGGCCTTGCATCAACTGCGACAGAATAGAGTTCTGGTGGGCTGGTTGGAGCGATCCCTTTCTGAGTTGATCGTCAAGGGTATATTGCATGAACGGAAATGCTAGAACGAGTCGACCACCAGATTGCTGGAAGCTCTCCAAGAGTTCTATCACGAACTCATGGCGAGCTCGGTCCAGCAACCGCACCTCACGCACAGAGTCGTGAGGTGGCTCCATGGCAGATGGATTGGTGACTTTGAGAGCAACCAGGCAAGGATATTTCTCGAACCCTCCCGTCTTTATAGTAACACCACAGCCATCGTGAGCCACAGCCTTGTAGACCTCGGAGAATAAGCCATCGTTGTGATGCACCGCGTTCGTATAGCGGCCAAGTGATATGCCCCCAGTCGGGAGTACTGGAAATTCGTCTTCGTCTGGTCCAGCAGGTTGATTGTCCACGCTCGAAATTGATGCAAATCCTCTGATTGCAGTGTCAATACGAGAATGATAATCTTGCTACAAGCGAAAAAAAGCATCAGAAACACAAGTGGAAAGTGAAAAGAGGCAAGCGGTACATTTAATTACCAGGTTATCTGAGCTGTCAAAAGCGGTTTGCTCTATACTTGTAGCTTCGATCTGAGCATCGTTCGCTGATGAATCTGGACGAGCCAGCACCAAAGCGGCCTGACTGAACGTTGGTCAGCAGAGATAATTTAGATAGCCAGAGCATGACCGGAACGTGACTTGCACTCTTGAAATGGCATCAAATCGGTCTAGAAATGACAAGTTGGGAGGCATGGCTGGCGGATTGGAGGAGCCGACAGCGTAACTATGATATTATCTATTGAAAATGGCTGGTGGTGGACTGTTTCGGAAAGAGCAATCGGGCAAGTGGGCCTCTGGTGCACAGCCCTTTTTGAGTTTGCGGGGATCATGATGTCGTTCAGCCGGCGGCGAGTTCAGCAAGCAGGCGGCAGCTGAGTCGCTCTCGCCGCGGGAGGATGAGACTTGACCTGAGACCTCCCTTCTGATCTTCTGAGCAGGCAGACTTTGCTTTCCATTCCGAACCCGCAGTATCGTTAGACTCGAAAAGACGGTCTGAAGCAGACGCCGACCGAACAAAGACGGCGCTTTCTCTCGCAGCCTCTTCCACCGCCGCTTATCTCTCTGGCCTTTACAACCTCGCCGTGTGGCCAGCCTGCATTTTCGCGACACGATGCGCATCACCCATTTACCGTTCCTCGCTGTCGCGCTCTCCGCTCCCACCGTCCTTGCTGCCGATGGATTCTTGTCAGGTCCCAAAACCGAACTTGCCGCCAATGGACTAGAGATTGTGACTGCCAACCCCAAGACATGCAAACGCCCCACCAAGTCCGGAGACAACATCAGCGTCCACTATCGCGGCACCTTACAGGCCGACAACACTAAATTCGATGCATCATATGACCGAGGAGTACCTTTCAGCTTCAAACTTGGTGCTGGGGAGGTGATAAAAGGATGGGATCAGGGTTTGCTAAGCATGTGTGTTGGTGAAAAAAGGAAGTTGGTCATTCCTCCCGAGCTGGCATACGGTCACCGAAATCTGGGTGTCATCCCTCCGGATAGCACTTTGAGTATGTCACACGAACTAGACTGCCAATTTACCCCAATACTGACAAGCTTCAAGTTTTTGAAACAGAACTCATCCAGATAGCCGGCGTGCCCACCGAGGCTGAGGAGCCTAAACCTAGACCAGAGGAGTTTCTTCCTCCTCCACCAATCCCCGAGGACGATTTCCCTCCGCCGCCTCCATCCGGTAGTGGATCTGAGAAAGGACCCAAGGGCATGATGGAAGCACAAGACGGTGAATGCAAGCTTCTTGGACCATTCGCCCTTATCGTACAGGCCGCACTGGGCGCGCTCGCTCTATTGTCTCTCGTTTTCAAGCGCTGGAGAGAGCGTCCAAGACGTCCGCTCAAGATCTGGTTCTTCGATGTGTCGAAACAGGTTGCTGGTACCTTCTTGCTTCATCTCGCCAACTTGGGCATGTCCATGTTCTCGTCTGGCAAATTTGATATGGCCAGCACAAAACCGGAAGACCTTTCAGCAAGTGTATCTTCTGTGACTGCAGATGATGGCAAGATGCCGAACCCTTGTTCATTCTATCTTTTGAATCTGGCCATTGACGTAAGCAGAACACCAGCTTAAACTCCAATCTTGTACTGACATTCTCACAGACTACCATTGGTATTCCTGTTCTCGTCATCTTCCTACGTGTTCTACACAGTCTTTTCTTGAAGACTCCCATGGCGAACCCACCCGAGTCTATCAAGTCGGGCTACTATGGCGCTCCGCCACGTGCTACCTGGTGGCTCAAGCAATCTATCATCTACTTCATCGGATTGTTTGGTATGAAACTTTTCGTCTTCCTGCTCTTCGCAATGCTCCCATGGCTGCCTTGGGTTGGCGATTGGGCTCTGCGCTGGACTGAAGGCAATGAAGCTCTTCAGATTGCATTCGTCATGTTCATCTTCCCTGTGGCGATGAATGGAATTCAATACTACATCATCGACAGTTTCATCAAGGGCAAGGAGTCAGACAGAGAAGGGTTCCAGGCTGTTCCTACAGAGGATGATGAAGAGCGTCACAGAGACAGTGATGATGTGGAAGACGAAGACACTTCTAAGAGAAGGGATAGGGTCAGCACTGCTGAGCATGTAGCCGAAGCCAACCCCACTGCAGTGCCTTCTTACGATCACGAGTCTGATGCAGAAGGTTCGAGTCAGGGAAGCTCAGGTCGCAGGAAGTAGGTTTCTCGCAATTTACGCATTCTTAAATAGTATGAGGTTACGACCAAAGCAACAGTCATCTGCCCGTCAGAATTGGTTTCTAGATTTTGCTCAAGCTGGACTTCTTGATCTTCGGTGACGTGACCGATGTGATGAGTAGTGCGAAGAACCATGTTTGTGATCCCTGCTTCGACTCCTGCTTCTGTGCTTGTGTTTGTGCTGTCTGTCAGATTCTTTCGTATCCGGACGACTGCCTCTTTCTGCTCTAATCCGACGGCTCTCTCGTGTCGGTGCATCGAGGGAGAAGCCTTCAAGACTGTCTACACTTCGACTCCTTGCTCTGTGCTGATGTTTGTGTCGACGCTCTTTCCGCTTTCGCCTCTCCTCCTTCTCGGCCTGCTCCAATTCCCTGAGCTCTCGTTCCTTCTGTGCCTTCCATTTCTCCTTGTCCGTCTCGGCCTGTCTCAACTGTGTTTGTGCTTTGCGCATAAATGCCATGGGGTCATTCGAACTCATCCTTGTTTGCTCTCTGTTTTTACGACTCGGGTCCTCGTTCCCCCAGACGTCTTTGCTGGGTTGCGGGATTTCGGATTCTTGTTTGTTGGAGGAAACATACCATGGTGCTGAAGACAATGACTGCTTGAACCCAGCGGCGTTTGAGAATCGCATGGTAAATTGATCTTCAAACTCGCGCGCTTTCTTCGCCTTGTCCGCTTCTGCTTCGACATTGCGTGAGTTGGCTAGTAAGGCACGCTCATTGGGCGCTGCGAAGAGCTGAATGTGGCCAGCGTGATCTGTTATAGACACGTCGGCATCATCTTTCTTCTTTTCGCTTTGACTCATACTCTCACGAGCAGCAGCTCCAGCGGCGGCGTCTTCTCTGGCTATACGCATGTCCCTCTCCGTGTCATCTTCGCCTCTCAAACGCCTTCGTTTGCGATCTTGTCCATGACCATCATCTCGGCGCCGCCTGGCAGTACCTTTTTCCGGTTGAGGCGACTGAGATGAGATGGGTGGAGGAGCTTCGCCTCGTAGGATGGCAGTGCGACGAGCAGCATCTTCCTCCTGCATGCGGCGTTCTGCTTCTTCCTCTCTGGCTTGGGCAGCTGCCTCATCTTGACGCACACGGTCGACATTGTCTTTGTTGTAGACGTTCCAACTCTTCTTTCCCAATAAATGTAAGACCATGACTCCAGTGAGGGGTCAAGATATTGAGTGTGAGGCAGGTATATGTGTAGAGTAGGGTTCAGTCACCGTTGTGTCAAAAGAAGAACGCCGTGCTTTTTCGTGGCTTGACGTGTGAGCAAAACGGCAGAAAGATGCGAGCGACGAATCAAAGATGGGCGGGATCCCTTCCGTTGGATGATGGATCAGTGCAGACCCACTTAGCAACGGTTCGGCCAGTACGGCTCGAAATGCCCGGGATGACTCGCTTTAGAGGACCCCGACGATGGGCGCAACCCAGCGAACTGGTGATGCTAAGAGCAAACGACTTGCCTACGCGAATCCTGCAGCGTCTGCTTCTTTCCGTCGCGGTGGAACCTGGTGCAACTGTCATGTGTTTTTCCCTCGCTCTCTACTGCCAACTCCCGTCTTGTCTCTCTTGACATCTGTTGTCCTTTGCTCTTTGCGCCGGTCCAGGGAATAACTGCGGAGCTCTCGGCCATCATCAACGACTCGACGCGCCAATTGGCAACGGCTACAGAGAGGATACGACCACCCGCGTCGTCGCACCTTCCTTCAGCGGCCGCCCCAGCCATTTTTCTTGAACCAGTGTCCACTCAAGGCACGCTGTGCCCTTCGCTGGGATCCAGCAAGCGATCCGCTTAATTGCAGGGGGCTCGGACACCTCGCAATCTCATCATACTTTTTTTCCTCTTTCCCAAGAACAAGAGACTGAGACAGACAAGATTCGCTCTCTCGACATATCACTTGATTTCACCGTGCTTCCTCCCACCTTTCATCGTCTTCGAGATCTATAACAGCCGACTTCATCTATCGTCCCGCACCAGATCGCGTCACCCGTACCCTGTCAAGGCTCGAGCACCGTCTGACACGTAAATCGCACGTCATGCCAACATATCTAATACACGGATTTCGCTGGCCGCGACCACTCGTCCGCATCCACATCATTCTCCAAAACCTCGACGATGCAGCGGCGGAATGGCTCATCGCGCCTGCGACGACAGAGACACTGCTCGACAACTTTAGCGAGCTATGGCCCCAGACCATGGCTAACCTGCCCAATCTTCGTTTCGTAGAACAGTACGACCCAACCGACGAGTCTCCAACCGCCTGCTCGCAACCGTACGCCTACATTGCCGATATCTGCCACGAGGTCAAACTAGGCATCGAGGTGGACGAGGTTAGAGGAAAGGGCTTGGGTGACGAGCAATGGGGTGCATTGATGGAACTGAGAGACAGACTTGCAGCGGACGAGAAGGTTGGCTGGTTCGTGGTCGTATGCGGGGATGAAGATCGATTGGATACTGGACCTGACACCGACGAAGAGGAAGAGGAGGGCTATGCGACCAACACGACCGCTCCCGTCGAACTCCCAGTACGCGAGGCTGTGCGCAACAGACGGATGGCATCAAAAGAAGGCGGATACAATGGAGCGACACCTGAAACGACTTATACCAACTACAGCGATACCACAAGCTCGAGGCGTAGCCGGCACAGCAGAAATAGCAGCGATGTAGGTTTCAGCACGAGTGAGAAGTACACAAATCCGAAGAGACTAACACAGTCGCAGCGCACACCTACTGTCACGACAGCACCAACAGCCAGTCCCAGCCTGGAATCCCCACGTGAGAAGAGAGGATTGCGGAAGATGTTCAGTATGGTCAGGCAGAAGAGCATGTCTAGTCTTCGCAGCAAGAAGAGGTGAGAGGGGCGTTCTCCCAGAGTTGAGTAGGTGATACTGACAGTTGTGACAGCTCGAGAAGTCTTCGCGAATCAGCAACTCGTAACGACTCAGGATCAGCACCACCTGTACCACCAGTACCACCCATGCCTCAATCACCGATGCGGCAATAGCGAATAGCGAAGGCTGTACCAATGATATGCGATATGTGAAACGTTTGACTTGGGTGAGGGGGACTTGACCCCTCGCTATTGGAGTTAATTGGTGTTCTACTTGGAAGAGTGTTTGGGCGATTGTGTAAGATTTATCAGCTGGACATGGCTCTATGGCAAGCGGGGTTATTTAAAAGGAACATTGGAGCAGCAATTGCGCAGGTATTGACAGTACTATATAGGCTTATACACGACAGTATATCACAGCAGACAAGCAAGCGAACACAAGACCTGACGATGATTGAATTGATAGGCAGAATAGAGTTGAGATCAAGGTGGACCGAAAACGGAAGGTAAAGGCGAGAACGGAGGTGCTGGCCGCGAACCCCGCAGACGTCAGCTGCTCTGGGGGGTCTCGGTTCAATGCATACCAGCTCGAGCACTCTTGCATTGTGACCTATCAAAAGACAATCTGTCAAACCAACCCGCCATCATGGCGCCAGCATCTTCCCTAGTTGTATGCACCTTCCCGTCTCAAACCCGTACAAATGCAATCGACTGACTCCCCACACCACAGAACAAGCTCAAAGTGCAGCTCAAGCTGTCAATCTCGCGCCTCCGCATGGTACAGCAAAAGGACACTGCAATCGCCAAACAACAACGTCGCACCATGGCCCAACTCCTCGAACAAGGCAAAGACGAATCCGCCCGCATCCGCGTCGAAAACATCATCCGCAGCGACCTCACCACCGAACTCCTCGAGATCCTAGAACTGTATTGCGAATTGCTGCTCGCTCGCGCCGGCTTGCTGGAAGCCAAAGAATGCGATGCCGGCTTGGAAGAGGCGGTCAAGAGTATCATATTCGCGGCACCCAGGACCGATGTCAAAGAGTTGCATAATGTGAGGGCGTTGCTGGCTGAGAAGTTTGGCAAGGAGTTTGTGCTCGATGCGACGGAGAATAGAGATGACAAGGTTGCTAAGAGGGTGGTTGATCGGTTGAGGGTTGAGCCGCCAAAGACGGAGTTGGTCGAGGCCTATCTGTCGACCATCGCGGACGCATACAATATCGACTGGCCCAAGGGTCGATTGGCTGCTAGGGAAGCCGCTGCCAATGGAAATGACGAGTATGAGGACGATGATGATCCTAGTGGTGGACAGAAGGTGCCGGCTTATGAGGCTTCGGAAGAGACGGAATCGCTGGCTCATGCTACGCCCCCTCGCAACTTGGGTATGAAGAGTCCGGTCAGCGTGGTGCCGCCGAGTCCATCTACCGACAACGTCTCTCCACGTATCAAGTTACCAGGACCTCCAGATCTCAAACCCTCAGCCAAGATGGTAAAAGCCAACAAACCCGATACAAGCGGTCCTGGAGGCAAGATCCCTGATGTCAACGAGCTGGCAGCCAGGTTCGCTCAATTGAAGAGGTAGCGCCCTTCTTGCTTCTCGATATAGAGTCCGCGTAGGTCTGTCACAGCTGAGACCTAGTTTACTAATATCATTTGTTTCCGATTCCCCCATGTATGCTCTTCTTCACTCTTACTACACAGTTCCCGCGTTCTCACCATCCCCAAAGAAGCGGCAGACAACAAGTCGACCGCAAAGATAAGGACAAGAAGAGAGTAGTCGTCGATCTGCGATCTCGTGATGGAGAGTTGCTGCGCTCTTTTGACATTGTCGATCTCCTTAATCGCACTTCCAAACGGCAGTACGATGGCCCCTGAGACAATTGTCGACCGTACCCAAAGCACGTGCATCTCGACTTCGCAACAAAGGATTTCGAATTAATCATGAATGACTGCAGCAATCTACAACAAGCAGGCTTCGAGATCAGCTCTGGTGAGACGATCTACACTGGCCTGGTTGCTGCGCATTGGTGCCCAGGTGAACTTTACCAATATCGTCAAGGCTTCTGGCACGCTGTGCAGTCACTGCACATCTGCTTGGTGCTCTATGTACTTAGGTGACCATTTGGGGTTGTCTGCAATAGCGATAATGCAGAGGTATTGATATAGGCAATGGCTGGGACGAGAGTTCACAAGTGATATGTAAATGACAATCAAATCGTTTTAGTCATGGAAGCTGATCTTCCAGGTCGTTCACATGGTCTTTTCGACACTGATCGAAAGGAAGAGTTTTCCAAGTCAATCACACCAAGACCAAAAAGTCTCGCACTTGAGCTAGTAAGGAGAACACCCATGCGTCAGCTGCGGATTGATAGGACTATCTGGACAACACGCAAGTGTGACGATGAATTGATCCTCCTCACATCCGCCAGCCTTCATATCTCGGACACGTTTGCTTCTGTTTAACATTTCTCATGATGAAAGATGGCTGGGGTCTGGTCGTCCCTGAGGATATGTACCCAAGGTCAAGAAGGTCGAGATCAAAAACATCGAGGTCAAGAATATCAAGGCCATCATTTGCGACAATACAGGCTCCTAAACCCCACGGTTCAAAAAGGCTAGCATCCTAGCATCACAAATTCGAGCTTGGGTTATCATGAATCAGTGCAGCAACTTTACAAAAAAACCATGGTTGAGATTTCGTAACATCATACGATTTTCAGGGACCTGATCGATGGAGGTCTCTTGGAGTTTGGTTAAGATTTTACATTGCAAGGACTGGATTGTGAGTTATGAGTGGTTTATTCCTGGTCTCACATTCGCGTTTGTTTTATTCTTGTCTGACCGAAGATGGAACGAGAGTAGAGCTTGGAAGGCACCACTGTCAAGCAAGGGATAAGGGGCCAGCGTTGTCGTCAACCCAACGGCACTGTGGATCTTGCAAAGCAATGACGAACCGAGCTTCTACATGCTGCTCTGATATCCACACATGAGCAGCCTTTCACGGAGGCGGTCATCAAAGCCAGCGTGTGTTTCATTGTCTGATGTCAATTTCTGATACCGCCGCTAAACCTTTGTTTGAGATCCTGAATCCGGACAGCCCCTTGACATTCCCCAATGAAAGTCTTCTTTGTCTTCACGGCAGGTCAGATCGTCGAGTCTAGAGATGAAGTGCAGCCAACCATCTGATGAGCTCCTTGTGACTTTGTCCAGATCTTCAAGCACGCCACTCGCACCACAACCAGACTATCATCAGCAAAACCATCAAATCACAACACCATTCTCCTACTGACCAACATCACATTGTCTCCCCGAAACCCAACCCCTTCAACAACCGGAAAGCCTTTTCTCAACCATGAACCCCATCACAGACACACGAATACGAGACTGCGATATCTGCCTAACATCCCACCCCTCCATGGAACTCCTCCAATGGAACTGCGGCTCCTGCTTCTGGTGTTTCGATTGCATATCCTCCGGCATAACCTCCGCACCTTTAAAATCAGATTGGCCGCAGATATGGTGCGGTCATTCCATCCCCCTCCCCATTCCTCTGTTGGTCATTCTTTTGCGCTCTAGACACCACATCGATGATGCTATTTATCAAGAATGGGATGGCAAGTTGAGGGAGTGGGAAATGATTATATGTCCTTGTTGTTTTCGAATGACGTATCCGAAGTTTGTGGAGGGTAAGGTGGTGGTTTGTGAGGATTGTGGATTACGCATTTGTGTCGAGTGTGAGAAATCAGCACATCCGGGTCCTTGCATCCGCACCTCGAAAGAAGAACAACCCCAAGAGGTGCTGAAAACGCTGGAACAGAAAGCAGCTGCCATGTGTCCTTCCTGCAAACTCGTCGCCGTTCGAACACAAGAAACATGCCAACACATCACCTGCCCCAACCCTTGCGGTCAAAACTACTGCTCCCAATGCTCAAGAGATTGGAAAGAATGTAATGGATTGTGCAAGATAACCACTGCTGCCGATGTCCTGAATAAGGCGACAGGCAGCTCAAGTCCAAACGTCATCAAGACATTACTGCTTAATCTCAAGCGTGATGTCGAGTTGGAAATACGACTGTTGGAGCAACACAAAAAGGCGAAAAAGAAAGTGGCTGTTCTCAAGGAAGATTGCGATTCTTTTCTGTCCATCATCAAGCAAGCGTTGGAGGATGATGCGATCACTCATGCGAGATCTGCAGAGATCAAAGAGTCGGTTGAGAAATTCTTGGAACCGTTGAAAAAGACACGAGGGGCTGAGGTCTTGGAGGAAGAAGAAGAAGTCGTATACAGTGAAAACTGGAGTAAGCGTGGTCCTTCTCCCGATCCTCTGTTTGCGGCGATCAAAAAGACCAAGACTAATGTGGCTGTGGTTGAGGAAGAGGAGGAGGAAGATGCAGAGGAGAATTTGGATGATCTTGAATTGGAAGAAAGCATGATCGCTGCGCTGACAGAGGGGCAAGACGAGGATGAACATATCCATAACGACGAAGAGGAAGATGTTAGAATCCTTATTGGCGGCGACGAATATGGAGAAGGTGATGAAGATGAGGATGAGGATGAAGAATATGGGAATGACTGGGACGATGATCAAATAGAGGAGGATTGGCCCAACTACTGAGCAGCCATGCACAGGATTGTAGGGAAGCAGATAGTATATATTGCTCATAGAAGTATTTCTATATCTCTGCAGCTCTCGTAGTCTTGTCGTAGAACTCCAGCGTACATGCAGCCAGGAAACAAGGGATCTCCTTGCGACCATCGACCCAGAATTCGATAAGCGGACGAATCTCATTCGCAAACACACTCTCAGTGCCACCTGATACCTTCATGGTACCCTTCTCACCATCGAATAAGATTGAATTTTCTTCTTCTTCGCCATCCTTGTTGATAGAGGTAGGATACAGGATCGATGTGACCTTGAAGCGTCCATTAGGTTGGAAGACCACTTTCCAGCCTAGCGTTGCTGCCACGGCTTCTGCGAACTCGAGGAACTTGGCAGACCAGATTGACTTGAGGCGTAATTGCTTTTTGTCGCGTTGGGCGATCGCGGCTTCAAGCTCGCTCATCTGAAGTCGTGCGTGGTCGAGTGTGCTGATAGGAACCACTTTCGTTGCGCCATTGGGTCGACCTTCGAGCTGCTCGAGCAAAGCGGCATTTTCCTCCTTTAATGTTCTGAGGGTTGTCATTTTGATGGCTTCGGCTTGTGCTGTTGGATTGTCGCGCAGCTCTAGCACTCGTGTTCGTGATGACTCGCGCAGAGCGTTGAGTTGACTTGTCTTTGCCTTGACCTCGGTCTCGATGGTCGAGTAGCGAGTTTGCAGTGCTGTCAAATCGTCCTGGAGTGTGCGTGTCTTACGGCGCATTTCGCCTAATCGCTCGTCTGACTCTTCTTCGTGAGGTCGCTTCAGAGATTGTGTTGGCGCAGCAGGAGTACTGCTCTCCAGTTGCTTCATCTCAGCAGACAAGGCCTCGACTTCTGAGCGGTATTGATCGATGAGGGCTTCAAGCTCTTGAGTACGCTTGTTCTCCTCTTGATTGGCCTTCTCCGGCTGGAACTCGTTCTCTTCGGCTTCGAAAGCCTTCATCTGAGCTCGTAGATATTCGACCTCCTTGATGGCTAGATTCTTTTGACGTTCGAGGCGTGCGCGAGCTTTTGCGTCGATAGGGGCGGCAGTGCTTGATGCAGTACCAGCACCTTTCAACTTCTCGATTTCTGCACGAAGTTGAACCTTCTCATCTTCCAGCGTCTTGATGTTAGCATCGCGCACGGTGAGTTCGGGTTGTATCGCGCCCAGCTTCTCGATAAGAGTGAATCTCTCCATGCGCTCATTGACGAATGCCTTGGCCATGTCCTCGGGTGAGTCGAAAGTCATCTCTTCCCTGCCAGCAGCCTCGCTCTCCAGGTAACTCGTCCAACTGCGCCTCTCATCCTCCAGGATTTGCTTTTGCAATTGTGCCTCTGCAAGCTCTTTGCGCAAGTCTTCCATAGCACGGACTTTCTGTTCTAGAGCTCGCTTCTCTTCTTGAACAATCTCGACGCTCTTGTGGGTTTTGCGTAGTTGTTTGAGCTCAGCAGATTGGTCCCTGTTTGTAGATTCCAGTCTCTTGATGTGAGCGACCTGCTCTGAAAGCTCGCGCTTGATAATGCCCAGAGTTTCCGAATCACCAGTTTGGGCTTTCAGGCGGAGGATTTCATTCTCAAGGTCACCGGTTTCTGATTCGCGTTGCGAGAGACGCTGTTGTGTGGATTGCAGAGCTGAGACCTTGGACTCTAGGTCTCTCTGTGCTTCTTCAAATGATGCTTGGAGGGCGCTATGTCTGGCTTCGATATCATTGAGGCCGTGCTTATGTTCTCTTTCGGCAGATGAGAGACGCGATTCAGCATCTTCAAGGTCTTCTCTCAGGCTCTGGTTGTCGTCCTGCAGTGTGCGGATCTTGCGTTCCAGCTGGATCTTCTCGTTGGTGTGTCTATTCTCAATGTCGTTGACTTCGCGTGTCAATTGGTCCAGCTTTTTAGCGCTTTGTTGTGCGGTCGATTCTGCAGCCTGGGCTCTCTTGAAGTCACGCTCGGCGCGCTGCTCGGCATCACGGATCTCGCTGGCTTGTTGGAGCGCCGTAAGCTCCTTCTCCTGTTTCAATGAGTCGAGCTCATATTGTAGTGTGTTGAGCTGTGCTCGTAATGATTCATTGGCGATGTCTGGACGATTCCGTCAGTTTCGTGGCTGCGTGTTGGCGTTGGCGCATTGCAACACTCACCAGGGCGTGCGACGGTCGCAGTCGATTGACGGAAAGTCTCGCGCAAAGGCTGTCGCGCAGGCGATCGCTCTTCACCAGTAAAGAAGTCGAAACTCGGTTGGATTGCGTTTCTCGCCATCACGGCATCTTTGTTGGTGTATAACTACTCGTAACCATTCATGTCAATCGGCAACAATCAACAAAGCCGATGTGAGCTTTCGGTCCGTGTCACATGTCAATCACCATCAACTTTCCGCTTGCAGCGACCGAATCTCATGCTCTCTCGGACTATCTCTTTCACCTCCGGCTGCTGACGATATATAGATATGCAAGTGGTTTCAATGACTGTCACTTCCGATATCTTGTGCTTGTATCAAAGGGGTAACCCTGTCTGATGTGACGGCCGCTGTCCGGGACACCCTGCTCCCACTTTCACAGGTTCATATATCCATCAAGGTCCTCTGTTATGATCTGTAAATCCTTGGACACTATCTCCAGTACTATATTGATCTACAGTAGTTGTTGATTTGTGCCATGTCTGCTGTGGGGCCAATCTTCTGCATTATCAGGGCGGACTTCCAGAGCGAACTGAGGCTCACTCATTCAAGAACTGTCTCTACACTTTGCTCTTTGAAGACTACATGATGAGCGTGTGTCATGAGCTCAGAAGACGCGGTATCTTGCAGCTGTTGACTATAGCTTGCATCCATAAATATCAGTCGCCAATCGCTTGGTTATCTCCATCTTGATTCCATTCCGGGTTGCTGCGACTGCTATCCTTGAAGCAGGAGCAGGAGAAAGCGGGGCTGCGTCTCACCAATCGCTAGCTCTTGCATACTGCATGCATCTTCGAAGCGAGAGCAGGTCAGGATACTCTTGTAGTGACGGTTGTGGTCCCAAGGAAACATGCTCGTTGTAACGATCGCCAGAAAACACAAATCATACAATGGATCAAGCCTTCACATTTTAGAAGCTTCTATGGACGATACAGTACATACACGAGGGCGAAACAATTAAGAAAAAGCAATGTAAGAGGGAGGACCGTGGAAGCCCACTAAGTTTCGAGCGGCGTGAACAGCATCAAGTCGTTGAGGTCTCGTCCTCCTGCTGAACGCCATCATAGGTCCAGGGGTATTCGTGGTGAGGTTCGGGAAGACTGAAAAGGGTATCAGAAAAAGAGCTCGTCGTTGGGAAGTGATCAGTATCCTGACTTTTCCTGAGCCTTTTCAGCGTATGTCTCCTTCTTCTCGTTGGCTTCGTTGGCCTTCTGCTTGGCTTGCTCTCCGTAAGCGCTGGCCTTGTTGTACAGGCTGTTGAGTAGCGAGTTGCTCTTCTGCTTGGCCTCTTCAGACTTGGGTCCGAACCAGTCAGCAAGAAGGTTGACACTATCAGCGGCGATCTTGAGTTGGGTCGAGATGATGGCCAGGAAGCTCGTGCTCAAGCCGTTGCCACGGTTGTTGCGAGATGCAGTCCTGTTGTACTGGTCCTCGTAGGTGTTCATGACGTATGTACGACCCTCTCCAGCGACTCTGAAGGGGAAGAATGCATAGTTCACGACCGTGTCCTTGATGGTGATGGTGTCTTCTCTGACGATGGGGAAACGTGTGTCGACCTGCTCCAGTCCCTTGTCGGCCAGACTGTCGGCCTTGGCCACGTACGGTGCGGCATATGAGTAAGGAGTTCTCAGGTAGGGCATGACGGGCTTTCCAAGCTTGGTGTAGGCGGTTTCGGCAATGTCAAGAGACTTGGCTCCGTAGGGGTTGCTGAGGAATGTCTCGACGCTGTCATTGACGACGGGGTATGACTTCAAGTGCTGGGACTGATCAGCATGTATACGGTATGCAGGAGACGCATCTCAAGCAACATACCGAGAAGAATTGTGAGTGAGGCTTGTCGCCGTTAGTGACGGGGCTCGACATGTCGCTTTCTGCGTGAGGCATTGGATCTTTGCTGATGAGTAGTGGTTAGAATAGGGATTTCAGGTAGAACACAAGAGTTGATGCAGCTTGGAAGAAAACAAGCAGAAAGACTTCTGAATGTCACTCATTCGGAAAGGTAAAAACTCACTCTGTAGATAGTATCTTTTAGAAGTGTCGACGGTCAATGGCTGTTTCCTGAGAAGCTGGCAGAATGGGATAAAAAGTCAAGGAGGATCAAAAGCTGGAGGAAAAGTCAAGGTGAGATGATCAAGAGGAACAGGCATGGCGGTGGTGTTATCTCAAGCTAATAGCTCCGCTACAGCTGCAGTGTTCCTTCTTCACAAGCAACGATGTCACTTTCCCCATTCCCTGGATTTGCTGTCGGTTGCACCGCTTGGCGGCATGTGAATTTCACATGTGATTCAACGACTTCTTTCACCACTCAACCACCCTCCTCCCTCCATCCCCGCGCTTCGACCAACCGATTCCATCTCGCGAGTACGACGCTGCCTGTCGTGGCATGTTTGACAGCTACCCCCGCCGCCTCGTAAATGTCAGGTACTGCACTGCACATGCGCGCTTTTCTCTTCTGCACCCCCGTTTGCCGACCTGCCTCCATTCCTTCGAGATAGCAACCGTAGGGCAGACCTTCTGATGGCGACATCTGATTCGCCTTTGTCTCCTCATATGGTGCTGGTTTAATTCGCGTATCTGGCTTCGGCACCGTTATCGACTCCTTCTCAGCACTTTCCATCAAGCATGTGAATACCAAATGCTACCAACTCGCCGTCTCCCCGCGTGTATTATACCAACGAGAGATTACAAGCATCCCCAGCGTTACTTGCTGTTGATAATTTGCCGGATCATCGACCGCCTACGGGGATGCTGGGATATCCAGATCCGTAGGTCTGTCAGTGACACGGCCGGGTTTACAGTCTTGACGATTGTGCCACTCTTGTTCATCAGTCAAGAGTTTCAAGCTGTATCGAATGACCTCGAGAACTGCACCTGCCCGCTGGCCGGTTTCTACAACATCGCTTCCAAGGCATTTGATATGAATTTCTGCGACCTTTCATCATGGCGATGTATGCTATGACGAAAATAAATTGTGCACGTCTTGTTGGGACACCAGCCAGTAGTTAGACTCGGCTTATTGAGATGTAAGTCCCGCGCCGTATAGTTGGCATATGAGACTCGACATTCGGTGCCGCATCTCGACACGTCCCTCAAAACCAGGGGTATGGATCTACTTGAGCACAAGTGGATGTTCGCTGTCGCAGGCTTACCTGCCCGGGGCAAGGAAGCCGTGCCAGTAGAGACTGGACTTCTCAACCATGCGAGTGACAGTGCGACATTGCGCCGCCATATTATGCAGCTATATTACTCAGTTGCTCATGTCAATTGCTTTCAAAGACTAGTGTCAGTAGTATACTCCCTCTGGCCGAGTAGGAGCAAGATCGCACCGAGACGCGATAGCGTCTTTGTGACCCTGGCCGTGCTTGTCTTCCTCCGAAGCTTCCATGGGCCATCACGCTCAGTCATGTTCGACGTTTACTTCTGATTCAGACTTGTCAAGCACTGTATCCACTCTGCGATCAAAAGACTTCCAAAGTGAGACTGATTATTGAGAAATACTGTTTTGGACTAGGTAGTCTCCCGATTCGAAGGGTGGCTTTTCTGTGAGCGCACTTGCCATGACTTGGCAACGGATCCGGCCGAGAGTCTGTCTGGCATGTCAACAACCTCACCTTCTCCTGTACAATAATTTTCCTGCAGGCTAGCCGTCGTCCTTTCTGATGACACAATCAAGCATGGTCCGCACCGTTTTAACGTTGTCATCTTGGATAGCTCTTCTTTTCTGGCCGCATCCGGCTTCTGGCTTTGAGATCTGTAGACCAGCGAGTCGTGCGGCAGTCTCTGGGCCAATCTAGAGTTGTTTCGTCAACGACCCCAAACGGCTGCAGAACATCTGAAGTATACACGGAGATGTCGCTGCGATCTTCGTCACTGCATAATCGCGATGTAAACAGGAGGCGTCTCGGCATCTCATTTCAACCTCATATCACAACTCCTCGATTCTCTGCTCGAGACATCTCGAAGCTACCTCTCCATTTCTAAGGCTGAAACAGCAAGTGAACAGTAACGTCTAATAACTCAATTCAGTACCGACAACAGCCTGCCTAGACCAAGCCCCATACCTACATGTGGTCGGCAATGGGTTGAAATGCGGAGGACAAGATTTCAAGTAGGCACGATAAGTCCTAAATCGTCGCTGGCCGGCTTGTAGCATGGGACTATCATACCAAGCATCCAACGTTGTCAACGGCATTCTGCCTGCCCAAAGGAGCCGGCACTTGACCACGCGACATTGTAGTACCCACCAGACCATGCAATCTACATACCGCTGCAGTCGAGATGCAGGTTGATGTACCTGGTAGCTACAGCTTGACTGCACTGTGTCTGGCAGGTCCGGTTTGCAATCGCATCCACCACGTAGCTTTTACTGGACTCTGACCATGAATCGCACCTAACGTCTACAGCATCTTGTTACTCCGTCAGTTTCGCCGTTGTAGCTTCGACGGTAACAGTTGCGCAACTGGAAAAGCGAGCCTCCACAATATAACCTATTGGAAGGGATGGGTCTGGATTCTACAGTCTTGAGGATATAAACCACCGCTGCCATCTCAAAGTCAATCCATCATCATCAGTTCAATCTCGATCTTTAATACAACAACCCGACTCCGGATACACTCATTCGATCTCTACTTCACAGTCTTTCTCTAATACACCATCACTCATTCAAAATGGTTGCTCTCAAGAACACCGCTCTCAACATGATGGCCATCAGTGCCATGGCTGCTGTCGCCAATGCCGATCAGTCGCTTGAGAAGCGCTACACTTCATCCTCTTCTGGATCTCTCGTCAAGGGCGGCTGCTACTACAGCGTCCCCAATGTTGGTCTTTTCACCACTAGAATGACCTACTCTTGGGACAACGCCTTCACTCTGGCTGCCACCGGTGTCGGTGTGGTCCAGGACCTTGTTTCCTCCCTCTACACTGTCGGTGCCGGCAACTCTCCCCTTCCCCGCCGCTTCGACCTGGTCAACATTGGTGTCTCGCTCCTTGACCCCTCCATCACTCTGACCGTCCCCGGTGGTCAGACCAAGGGTCCTATCTCTTCTGCTCAGATTACCACTGCTTACGATGACATCCTTTACGGTTCCGTCCGTACCGTCGCCAAGATCTCCAGCGTTCCCGGTACTACCCACGGTTTCTCTTTCTACGCCAACGACACTCAGGAGATTGACTTCGCCTTCTTGACCACCAGTTCTGGTGTTGCCCACTTGACCAACGAGCAGGTCTCTGCCGATAGCCCTGCCACATCCTACCAAGTCTCGGCTCCTAGCGATGCCACTTCAGCCTACCACGAGTACCGTGTTGACTGGCTTCCTGGAAAGGCCATGTTCTACATCGACTCTAAGCTGGTGCAAACTATCACTGGCAACGTGGTAAGTACATTCTACATCATGTCATCAAGGGTTTGAAGCTAATACTAAAAATTCAGCCCACAAGCCCTGGCTTCTGGTTGTGGTAAGTACCTGGCTGTTCTTTCAGTGCTCTTCAATCACTAACAATCATCCCAGGAACAACTGGTCCAACGGCAACGCCTGGGCCCAAGGTCCTCCCGCCAAGGACAACGTCCTCAAGATCCGCAGCATCGACGGCTACTTCAACCGCACCAGCGTCCTCCAGACCTACGCCGCCACTCCCTTCGGCTGCAACATCTAAGCTATTCAGTCTTAGGATGAAGAAATGGAATATCAGGAGACGGCGACGATGAAGCTCAAGGCTTCATCAATAAAAACCATACAACATTGCATTGGGATTTGGTGTTTATCATTCTCTACTATTACTACTACTTACATGTTTCTTATGTTTACTCTACACACTGCTCTAGCTAGCTCAACTACTGTATAATGGCTAAAATCAATTATCTTGCTCACGAACATTTTGCTCTTTGTTTTGGGTGTGAATTGAACAATGATGGATGGATGAATAGGATGTGATCTTGACAATCAGGCTGCCATTTGGCACAATTATAAGGATAGGGGACAGTTGGAAAACATGGCATCAACTATGAAGCACTACATACTGGCGTCAAGACTTTGGCAGCTCTCGCTCATGATGAGCTACCTCGGATGCACTCTCACAACATCTCCGCGTCACCGTCGTCTACTGTCTCGAGGGAGACCAGAGTAAGCATATCGAAGCTTGCTTGGTCTCTGTCACTCATCAACTCTACGTCCTCCCCATGTGCGAAGTTTTGTCACATCGACTCTAGCGACCATTATTAGAACTACCTATCGAAATGCACGGTGCGATTGAGCAAGAGCACTTCGTCCACAGAGAGTGATGGTTTTGAAGCTCTCCTATTAGACCTAGCCCTACTCCTGAAAGCTTGCGCGATGCAGCAGTCGCAACCGAGCCGCCAACCTGCTTGCTCGAGTCACCCTTCTTGACGACGACATATCCTGGGCAGGTCTCGTTGTCTCCAGTGGTCAAGCCCGGATGGACGTAGCCCCTGTGGTACTTCATACCACAAATCTCGCACTCCTTGGACCCAGTGCCATGAGTCCCCTTGTTGTGCTTGTTGAGAATGGCCTTACCATCGAAGACCTTTCCACATCTCGATTCTGGACATTGCAGAGTTCTTTTCTTGTCGTGACGGTATGCATCAGACTTTTCGGACTTGCAGTCCTCGCGCTTATGCGCATGTGCGTGTCTGGCTTGGGTGAACGGCAGGAAACAAGCCCCGCATAAGAACTTGCCAGTTTTGTGTTAGGCTTCGCGATGTTCAAGCTTCTTCGTACCTGCGACGACAGCGTTGTAGGAGCATCTATCATCAGCACATAGCAGTGACTTGTACGTACGATTGTGAACCTCGAGATGCTGGACGAGCTTTTCACGTGACGAGATGCCCTGGCCTGGTAACGATCTCTCGATACGTGCATAGGTATAGATCATTTGCGATGGCGGAATCTCTCACTCCTTGATTGTAAAAATTATCGGCGAGGTCAAAAGCCTTCTTTTTCTCTTTTGCTCATCTTCTATAAGCAGCCGTGGTCGACTAGACCATATGTCTTCAATTGAAGAGTGTAAGTCAGCACTAATCCAGGGAGCATCCTCGTCTGTTTCTGGAAAGGGCCACCATTGCATGGCTCTGAACTTGTAGTTGGGACTTCTGCTCGACAGAGCTCCAAAAGCGCTTGCGAGCATCTCGCGACCAAAGCACACCCTTGCAACCCTGAAAAGTCATCATCCCATGGCAGAGGATCAGAGCATCGTCGCCTTTATAGCACAAGACATCGGAGTTGTGCTTCAAGATGTAAGTTTCATCGTTCAAGCGCCAACCATCCCCTAACGCGGAACCAGGACTTCACAAGACTATACCAATTCGTAGAGGCCGCCGGAGAGGTCCCAGGTGGAGTCGGTGTTCGTTATGCGCAGTTTCTAGACCGCGTCCTCGATATGGGCAACCTACTTACGGAAGCTGGGCACTTCGACGCAGAACCCATCGAGGAAATTCGCAACTGCTCGCAAACGGCGCACCAAAGCAAGAAAAGATCAAGAAGAGCATACTGTTTTCTTTTCATATCAAATCATGCACGCAAATTGTGTGACAAAATTTAGCACATGAAAGCCAAAAGCGAGCGTCATTGTGACCCCACAAAGTTCAAAGAGCTTCAATTCTTCCCGATTGCAGCGGCTATTCACGAAGCTTGATACCCAATCCTCAATTGTGCTATTCTTTTCAGGTCGGCGATGTCGTGAGTTGCGGACAGTATGGAGATAATCCCTATATCGTCCTTGTCGCCCTTCACGGCGCTCCCCAACGGCGGGTTCAAGGCACTGGTCACTCTATTATGGCCTTTCTCTTCGGCAACCGGACAATGCGCTCTGCTGCTGGCCAACCCGGATGCGCGACAGCGATATCAGAAAGGCCAAGTACGCGTGCGGTTTACTGGACCTAGTGCCCGTCAGATCGCTACCTCTGGCGTTGGCATTGGCGACAGCGTGCAAGTCGCGCTCGTGGGCGCGCAATGGTTGACCGAGTCTGATACGGCTTTAGTCAAGACACCTGGTAAAAGTGTAGATGGCGAGCTCATATTCAAGAATCGCCTGCATATGACTGTCATACGCAATGGCAATGAGTTGCAAACAATCGACATAGACGAACCTACCCAAGCCGCGTCACCGAAGCCTAGTATGCTACCACCGAGCACGCCCGTCGCAAAATCCAAACCTCGTTCCTCCTTCGATGCATACGGAGTCGCTGTATATTCTTCTCCTGCTTTTATGAAGCGTTTGCGATTGTCTGAAGGAGGCACATCATACTCGCCTGTACCCGTCTCTGAAGACGATGATCTGGATATTGTCGCATCACGCAAGAGGAGGAGAGTTTCATACAAGAATGTTTCTGAGTGGAAGTTTGATGCTCGAGAACCTTCTCCTGAGAAAGAACAAGATACGTCCTTGGAAGATGTCGATGCAGACGAGGAACTGGTCGCAGAAGCATCAATCGCTGCAGAGAACAGAAACGGCACCGATGCCCAGAAGAGCCAGGATGAGGAGATGCAAGATGCTGAACCAACAGAGGTTGCTGGTCAGCAGATTGCACAGCCCGAGGATGACGCTCAGAATGCCGAGCAACACGGCCAGGAGTCTGCTGGATCAGCCTCCTTGGTCGAGAACGCAGAGAAGGAGATGGTCGTGTCTGAAGCCAACTCGAATGCTGAAATCCAACCTCTAAATGTGAAGGAGCCCGAAGAAGCAGAGGTCGAGATGAGAGGCCAACAGTCCGCCGAATTTACGAAACAGCAAGGAACTGCTGTCGAAGGAGAACCTCAGATTGCTGAGGCTGACACAACCCTCGAAGCTCAGGCTTCTACCCGTCGTATGCCTCCTCCGACTTTGCCACATCTCAATGTCTTGCCTACCGAAAGCGAATTACTAGAACAAATGGCCCGGAACGTGGATAGACCTACAACGCCCATTCTGCAGCCATTGCTTACTGAGGGCTTACCTCTCCCATCACCATTTCCTACCAGCGCTCAAAAGATACCCTCGCCCGTATTCTCGAATGCTACAACGATGAATGAAGCTGCTGAGGCAGCAGCAACCGAGACCCATACATCATCTTCAGAACAGCAAAATATCGAAGTACCCACTGTAGTCAAGAGCGTTACTTCATCACAAGATGTAGCGAAGACTGGCACTAGTCCAGAAAATGCCACTGAGGTCACTCAAGAGCCCTCAGTCGTTCCTGAGCTACAGACGCAAAGCACAACAGAAAAGGATGCACCACTACCTGAGCCTGCGCCACCATCAAACAACGTAGAGGTCGATACCGAGTCCTCAGCGACGCCGGCGAAGCCTCGGACGATTGCGGATACCTACGATGGTTACGCTGGCGAAACTCAAGTTGTGCTGTCATCGGACAGCGAGGATGAAGACGATGATGATGATGCCGCATATTTCGACAACGCTCCCGCAGTTGGCTCATCACCAGCCTTGGCAGAGGCACAAATCAACGGACGTTCAAGAGAAAATCGGTTCGACGATGAGAACTCCGCAGAAGATGGGTCTGATGCCGATATGGACTCGTCCAGCGACGACTCGGATTCTGATGTCGCATCCTCCGTGTATAACTCTGAACAAATCGTAGCTCTACAAGAGGAAAGTGACCACGAAGAGCTTGTGGAGGAGCCAGATTGGGACTTACTACAAAACAAATTGGATCAAGAGGAGGCTGCCATCCGACAGTCAAGAGAAGACTTGACTGCAAGAGGTGGTGAGTTGACTGAAACAGCAGAGGACATGCACAGAGACGAGGGAGATGATGCTGTGATGCACGACGACAATTCTGAAATGGATGACGATATGCTGGCTAGAAGTGACGATGACAGCGATGATGATTCCGAAGGGTCAGGCTATTTCGACCGTGCTGTCATGCCCGAGACCGAGGAGAACTCCAGCGATGAATCAGAGGTTGAGATGGTGGATCAATCATGTCAACCTTCGATCCCTGAACGCGATATGTATAGCCATCCCTTCGGTCTCGACGGCGCACAGGCTTCGACACAAACGAGAACAGCTCTGCCGTCTCAGGCAACGTCCGCGGAAGGTTCTGTAGCAGGAGACGAGACAATTGCATGGCGCGATAGAGATGCTGCTGTAGAGGCCCTTGGTCAGCAAGCTCAACCTCACCAGACTGCGCAAGTGCATCAGCAGCCACAAGCTCCTCGAAACGTTCCGATACCCCTCTCGTCTAGACTCGAAGTCGTAGAATTGTTGGACGATTCTGAATCCGATGAAGAAGAGGAGGACGATGCGAACCCTGTCGTCCCCGTCCAACATGCAAAAGTGATACCAGAACCGGATGCTGCTCAGGAGACCATCAATTTCCTGCCTTCGATTGAGTTCGTCAATCATTTACTCAATAACAAAGAGAAGGACGCGCACCTCGTACAGACTGGACCGGCCACTGCCAGTATTCGCTTCGAGATCAGAAAGATCTCCGACCAAGCAAGCAATCAGACTACCAAGTGGACCAAGTTCAACGCTCTGAAAGCAATCTGCAAAATTGGAGTCAATGTGACAGGTGCGGCTGATACTGGAAACATGTTCGCTGAGGGTGTCAAGTATCGTCTGAAAGAGGACGAAGTACTTGTCAGTGCTTGTTGGAAGATTTACAACGAGTTGTCAAACGAGGAAAAGTATCATATGGAACAGCCACCGGACATGCTAGAATGTCTCGCGGAACTGGAAGAAAAGCGAGATTATTGCTTTGAGGGCTTCGCAGACTTCTTGAAACAATTCAGACAAACCTATCACCATCTGGCTGTTGAAACCAGAAAGGAGCAACCAGTCCAGCAGGCTGCACCTGCTCTTCTCGAAGTGGGGCCTCAAGTGACTCAAGAAGTCACTCACGAAGTTGCGTTACCGCCATCTATGGAACACAAAGACCAACAACTAAGCGCCGTGGACGAGGTGGTTGTGCCAACTGCTGCCGTCATCGAGGATAATACAGTCACGCCAGCCAGCCCTTCTAAGATGGCTACAGAGGAACTGGCTGAAGCTGAACAACCGCAAGTTGAGCATGATGACCAACCATCTATGGACGCTGAGGTGGCGCTTGCTGAGGCTGCTCAATTGGAAACAGACGTGTTGCCACCTGGACCCTCTCCACAGTCCCAATCAGTATATGAGAATTCAGAATCTCAATCCGAGACTGCTGAAGATGAACCCGAGGCGATGAATGTCGAAGAAGATCGCGTCGAATATGTGAGCGAGGACGCAGGCGAACGTGAAATCGACCCGGCACTGCTCGAAGATCAAAGTGAAAGCGACTCTGCATCGTATCAAGGGCATGAGATTGATCCGGCTCTACTTCAAGACGAGGAGTACCATCACGAAATTGACCCGGCAATACTTGCAGACGGAAATGACTCACCTTCCGATGGCCACCCGACTCCAATGCAATTTGATGATGCCATGTCTGACGCACCCGAGCCAGACGCTTTCTCACTCGCTGACGACGACGAGGCTGGTGTGCAGAGCCAACGCGAGAGGGATGCTACTATGTTAGATGAATCCATGACAGACGAGCTTCCGGTTTCTCAGAATGACGAGCAATCTCTTACTCAGATGGATGAAGTTCCCATGAAGCTCGAGGTCCAACCAAGCGTTGAGACAGACCCTGAACTTCTTGGAACTATGAAGACCGAGGGCGCCCAATTAGAGGCACCTCCAGTATCTACACCAAGCCCAGAGGAGATACAGCAGATCAAAGACGAGATACGTCCAGTGTCAAGCTCTAGCTTCAAAACTCTTAGCCCAAGCCCGGGTATCCAAGCATCTCAATCCGTTGCTCCTTCAGCAACTCCTGGTAATGCGTCTCAACTGCTAGATCAGCCCATCGAAGAACTCGACCTTTCTCAGGTTGAGCCATCTTGGACTTCGCGTTTCTCGCAATTTTCTCAGTCCAGATCCTCACGTGCACATACCAGAAGCGAGACAATTCCTGACAGCGCCGACGAGGATGCCACAGACTTGGTAGCAGAAGGCAGCGAAGGGTCTAGTAGAGCTGCAAGCCCAGAACCCATGACTCAAGCATCTCCTAAAAGCACCCGGAAAGCAGCAAACGAAAACTTGGTCCAGCCATCACAAGAGTTGGGTACTGCTTTCTCACAATTCTCCAAGCAAGCCCATGGTCCTTCGGGATTACAGTCACAGCTTGTTACCATTGATGAGACACCACCTCCTGAAGAGGACGAAGCTGCAGATGAGGTAAGATCACAAGCAGGTCTGGACCACGAACTGTTGGCAGACTATGTGCAAGGGCCGTCGAAGCCTGCGGAAATTTCGACGCCATCCAAGTTGCCGTCGATACCATCATCGACCCCGAGGAGCACGAAGAAGCCAGCCCGGCCTTTGACCTTGTTCAGAGGTCGAAAGTCCATTGGCTCGCGACTTTCCGTTGGTGGCAGCGAGCAGCAAGCTGCGGAAGACGAGGTAATGCAGGACGCTCTACCTGATAATTCGACAGTGCCCGCAGCAGCCGAAGTGTCAGGGGAAGGCACGATCGAGGGCGAGAAGCAGATCACCGAAGAAGTGGCGGAAGTCATGACTGGCATCGACACGGAAGGCACGACTGATCTCGACATGGAAGGCACGACTGGAGGCACTACCGAAAGTGAGAAGCAGGTCCAGACTGACAAGGATCCCGGCTTGCTTTCTGACTCCCCTGTGACTGTGGAGGGTCAATCACAACCCGCACAATCTGTACTGACTGCGCCTGAAGGCACGGAAGCCACGGAGATCGTGCCTACCTCGACAGCTTCGAAGCCTGACGCTTCTGTCGAACAGCCGCAAGTTTCTTCCGAAGTTGTACAAGCTTCCAGTAACTTCCAGCTCAAGCCCACACTTAAACCATTTGCAGAGGTAGAAGCATCTCTGTTCGGCACGCCTATTAAGAACAAAGCTGCGGCACCACAGGAACCTCAGTCCGCACCATCACAAACCTGGCGTAACACACTCACATCCAAGATGAGTGATGTGCCTCTTATAGGCTCCTGGTTCACTCCCCGCCGCACCACTGTTGCGCAAAAAGCAGTCACCGAGCACAGAGCAACCACTTCCAGCACTTCGCTCCTCGAGGAGACACCAACCAAGGCTGCTCCTGCACCGTTGACTAAGCAAATTTCTCGTCAGAGATCGATCTCGCCTCCTCCACTTCAACGCTATGCATCCCAAGGCACTTCGACATCTCTGTCATACTTTACTCCTCTGGCCGCTCTTCATCAACATCTGAACCAACAATCGTCTCTCATCGATATCGTCGCTGTCTGCACGACTTCGACAACAACAGCTGAACGTGCCAAATCCGGTCCCAAAGATTACTACACTACATTCAGAATTGTGGATCAACCTCTCCACGAATACAGCACTGCCTCGCAAACCACACCTGAGAATGATCAAATCAAGGACGTCCGAGTCGAGATCTTCAGACCTTTCAAGCAGAGTCTACCAAAAGCCGCGCCGGGAGATGTTGTGTTGCTCAGGGGGTTTGTGGTCAGATCTCGTGGTCACAAGAATTATCTGCTGTCTACTGCGGCCAGCGGTTGGTGCGTATGGCGTTATGACCAATCCCCTACCGCTTTGGGCTACGATGGCCAAGCAGAGGAAGATGACCGTCCCGTCTGGGCACGAAAAGGTGATACCCAAATAATCACCGAAGATGGCGTCAAAGAAGAGGTCACCGGTCCACCTGTCGAGATTGGAGACGAAGAAAGAGAAAAGGTAGTCATGGTCAGATCGTGGTGGGAAAATCTTCAGAAGGAGAAAACCAGTAAAGAGAAGAAAGACGAATCCGACGTCATCATGATTGATTAGACAATGAGAATATTTTGTACACAATCCAATCCACTAATTTTTACATTCCTCGCTTGACACTTCATTCCCTCCTTGCTTCACTTACATTACATACGTGACTGCAACGTACTATGAAACTACTCCTCTCCCTGCAGATTATTTCTCTCACTCTCACATATCGTTTCCCAATCGCCTTATGAGAGAAGAACCCCCCGGTATTGCAAAGAGCTCGCGTGGTGTGCTGCTGCTGCTGTCGCTGCTCTATACCAAGCCCACTCGCACAGGCTAGCATCTTTACACGTAAAACCTCATGTCCTGGCTCTTCTCTCTTCGATAGCGAAAAGCGTTGCGCGCCAAGTCGCGCGCTCGCTGTTAGATGCTAGAACAAAGGATATGTACGCTTTGACTTTCTTCCCATCTCTCCTGTCTGTGGTTCTTGAAAAGGGGTCTGCGCTGTTTCGCGCGTTTGTGGTTTAGGTGTTAAGGTAAGGGAGATGGACATTTTGACATTTTCCTCATGTACTGTATGTATGCGGACTAGTGTACTTTTAGGGAGGAGTCTATGTCTTGTCTCTTCTCTCTTCGATGATATCAAGCGCTCTGGTCGTTTATACCACTTGGATTTATCATATGTCTTACTTACTTGCAGGATTCAGTCCTCTAATTCAGACGACGTTTGCTCTAGACCTATCTTGTCATTTGTTTTTCATTTTTATATGGTCATCTGCATTAACTCGTATCAACATAGTAATCTGCTCTTTATTAAAGCTCGTCCAAAGGGAGTTGAAGCTACCTATAATGAGCGCACGAGGAAGGGAAGGATAAAGATAGATAGACTTATAGATCTTATCTTTCGACTGAAGAACAGCGAACGTAAATCATAAGCATAAAGTCGAAATATCCTAACCTATACCCTCTCCGTCTAGATAAGTACAAGACAGGTTGATGTACACTTTATAAACATTGCTTAACCTCCTACCTCCTATACTCCCATCCGGATTCGAAATCAAAATCTAAGCTTTCAAGTAGACTTGCTGTACCAGGACGGTAGAGTGAAAGAGGAGAAGAAGAGTCAATATAGCTTAAGCATTAGAAGCTTGATACTGGGATTAATTGTCGTGGTCCATGATTTTTTTATCTTCCAGAAGGTGATAGCGAAGTAATCAGTAATTCAAGATCATATAAGGTTGATAAAAGGGGACCGATGGTGATGCGAGAAGTTGTGTTTTGTTTTCAAGTTTGTTTTTCTTTTTTAAGTATCTGTGTTGGAAGGAAGGAAGGAAGGACTGCTAAACGATGGAGATTGAACAATGAACACGCAAGAACACGCAGCGCAAGAGTAAAACAACAAAAATGGCAAGTACGATGATGAGGACCAAAAGCAATCAAAAAACACATACAATGAAACAACCTCTTTTATCGCATCGCAAGAAAGAAAAAAAAGAGATACTCCTCTCGCCCTCCACATCCTTCCTGTCAAAATGCCTTGATGTTAGATATGTTGCCGGATCCTCTTCAACTCTCATGCTCCCATTTTGTTGCAAGTGTCGTCGCGACACATACATCCACCTATCCCAACCCCCCCTTGCAATGCTCCGACCACCCCTACCTTGCCATCACCGGCAGACTAAGCGGCAAAATAAATAAAAATCCCACAATTCGTATAAAGAATCAAAACCATCCCGATCACCCCACCGGCGCCGACGCTGACTGACATTGCAATTTGACCACAAAAGAGCAAAACCCATATTTTGTTACCCCCTGCTCCTTCCGAGATATTTGGTGTACATGGTCGGTAATTCGATACAATGACGGTTTTCTCTTCTAGTTGTTCCACTGGGTGAGATTTCCTTGTTGCATCTTCAAAGTCTTCACCACTCTATGCGGGAGACTTGGAAGGGTTTGCTCCATTGCGGCGAGCATCGTCAGAGACGCTGAGGCCGCTGAGGCCACTGCTCAGGAAGGTGAACGGGTCAGGGGTGGCCTGCTCACCAGCGTACATACCGCCACCGTTGGAGAAGGACGAGTTGTTCTGTCCAGCAGAGAAGGCGGCCTCGGCACGGCTGTCGAAACCACCAGAGTGCATGCCAGCGTTGTGGCCGTAGGCAGAGCTCATGGCGGGGTAAGGAGAAGTTCCAGCACCAAGACCGGAGGGGAGAGCGTAGGTGGATTGAGGACCGCCGTAGCTCTGACCAGGGAAGTTACCGGCGGAGTTGAAGCCACCCTGCTGAGGAGCATAAGGGGCGGGTCCAGGAGTGCCGGCCATGGAAGGAGGAGCCATGCCGAAGCCTTGGGAGCCATCCTGCTGGAAGTTGGAATCGGCGACCAAAGCAGCGCTTGCACGCGAAGCACCACAACGAAGACAGCTAACGTTCTTAGCAAAGTTGTGGTAGTTGCAGCCCTCGGCGCCACATCTCCAGTCTCCGGCACGGAAAGGAACGTGGGTGGAGCCACCGCCGCGCATACCACCACCGCCACCCATGTGGTGGTGACCCATGTGGTGTCCAGGAGGACCCATCATACCAGGGTGGCCGTAACCGTAGCCGTACATCGGATCAGGAGCGGCCGACATGGCAGGGAAGCTGCATCTGAAGCAGGCAGTGCGGCGCTGGAAGTTGGAGAAGCCGCACGAAGGGCAGGTCCAGTCACCGGGACGGGGACGGTTCTTGCTGGGAGGGAAGGCAGTCAGGATGTCGGCGGCGCGGTCGAGAACACGCGAAGAGGAAGGCGAGACCTCGATGGCCTTCTCGTTGAGTGCACGGCCGTTCATGCAGAGGGACTCAGCGGCCTGGTATATGTTAGTCTTTTGTGTCAAGTGTAGGGATTCGGGATTCAGCGTACCTCTTCGTGGGAGGAGAAGATGGCGAAACCAGTGCCGGTGGGCTTGTGCTGGTCAGGGGTACGGAGGGTCCAGAAAGCGATGGGTCTACCACCGAATTGGGTGAACCAGCTCTCGAGCTCAGACTGGGTAGTGTCATGGGGGAGACCGCTCATATGGAGGACCTTGCTGCGCTCAGACAGGAAAGCACGCACGTCGGCGCGGGCGTCCATGGGACGGGTGAGAACATCAGGATGCTCGTGAGGGGGTTGAGACTTGCGGATCAGACCGCGGAGAACTCTCGCAAGAGTGACAGCCTCCTCCATGGCACGACGGGGCGAGGCGGGAGCCAGAGCCTGCAGGTGGAAGGGCAGGTTGTGCTTGATGGGAGCCGAAGACTGGACGGGCTCAACCTCGAGGGCGGCACAGATGTTGGTCAGGGCGCTGGAGCCGAAGGGCAGCGACTCGGGGTGGTGTGCCTGCCATCTCTGGTACTCGGTGCGCAGATCGAAAGTGCGCGAGTGCTGCAGGTAGGGAGGGAGGACAACGGCCTTGTCGCGAGCCTCGCGAGGCAGCTGAACGCGGAGGTCCCAGGAGTCGAGAGTGACAAAGGCAAACTCGGAGTTGTTCTTGACGAGGTGCTCTTGAGCGAACTGGTCGAAGCGGTTGATGGCATCGCGGAAAGAGCCTGCATTGCGAACGTGCTCCCATGTGAGGGTTGTAAGGCTGGCTGCACAACGTGTCAATCAAGTTGCTTGTATTCTCGGTTACTCCCTCAAAGGCAGAGGCTTGTCTTACTGCAAAGTGGGGTGATGGGAGTGTTGACAGGCTTTACGAGAACGCTCTCACGGTGCAGCTTGGGAAGAAACGTCAGCAAGTATTCGTTCGTTGTGGAGGCTCCTGCCTACCTCGTCGCAGTTCTTGGAATCGAGTAGGATCCAGCCCAGCTCGATAACCTCTGCCGAGTCCTTGGTCACATAGACACCATGCTCGTCGCATGTGGTAGCTACGTGGATGACCACGTAGCGGTCGAGGCCACCGCCTGGAGTTGTTGGTGCAGAAGCCATTCTGCAAGGTCTTGTTCAGTGTTTAGGAAAACAAGGCTTCAAGGCAAAAAAGACAGGACGTGGGAGCGAGAAAGTGTAAAGCTTCACGGGGTCAGTGAGCTCGTCGAGAGAGTTTCCAAGACCAGATGCTGCTCTGTTCACTCAGTCTTCACACTTGACAAGCCCCGCTGGCTTTGATTCTTCGCTAGCTCTCGAGAATGGAACCGTGCTTGGCCGCACTCCATACATCTGCCGGCTAATCCGTAGCTAGTTGCCAGTCGCTAGTTTATCTGATAATCAAGCCTCTGAAACAAGCCCTTCCACCTCGCTGAATTCCTTTTGTGCTGCCCAAAACTCCAGCTGACGCTCCCAGCTCTCGTGGCTATTCCTGTTTCCCTGTGTTTCCCTTGTCTTTGTTTTTGTGAGACACCACACCGCCATGCTCCTTGGCCGCTCGTGGGCCGCCCGTCGACCCATGGATATTAAAAAATTGATTGGCTTCTGCACTACAATTCCTTCATGGTCCGGCTCATCCCGGCCTTCGATCGCATGTTTGGCACGCTGCCGACTTCTTCGGCTTCCTTGTGTCTGTTTGGGCTTTATGCAGCCGCTGCAATTGTGACACGACGTGCCTACATCTCGCGTGCGGCATGGATAAGCCAGATGTCACATTCATCCCTGCAGATACGTGTCTGCGCCAGCACTCGCTGCTCAGCACATACCATGACCGTACAGCCAAGGTTACTCTGTGCCATAGTCTAATCAAGCTTGTACGCGTCTTCGATGCTTTGGCGATACGATCATGTTTGAGACACATTGCTTTGTGCTTCATCGGACTTGCGAGTTGAAGGCTCAGGTTACTCGAATTTGCACATTCTTGAAATTGAGATGAACTCATTACAATTGGAGCTTGACATGCACCAGCGTAGGACATGAAGATGGTTGCTGCTGCTGGGTATCACAGCGCTTCCGAACATGTCATTTCACTGCAGCTATTCAAGGGATCTTGCTTTTGGCTCGTCTTGCCGACATGTATTCCTGCATCTGACTGGTCCATGAGTAGTACAGATACTCGATGATGCATTTGAGATTGATACAGCACGAGTTGATGATATCTCACTCTTGACTGTCCTTGCAGACCAAAACAATGTCCTTGGAAAGTCGAGCTGATGCTAGGGAACGCACCCCCGGGGCCCGACTCCAGCGCCCGCTTCAACGTCTTGGCGCTTCACATGCAGGGTCCTTGGGCGTCAGCCAGATTCAGAAAAAAGTTGACCAGACTTTCTCGCGAAGACGACACTGAACAAGAAAAATGAACACAACCATGGAGTCGCAAAAGCCGGTACATACCATTGTCCTGGATACTGGTGCCATCATCCGTAACAACCCGACCGTTTCCACCCTTCTCGCGCAATCCGAGCAAATCGTCACAGTTCCCGCCATCATTACCGAAATTAGGGATGCTGCCACTCGCACGCGCGTAGAGACGCAACTTATGCCCTTCTTGACCATCCGTTCGCCGAACCCCGCCAGCATCAAGTTTGTGACCGACTTTGCGCGCAGAACTGGTGATTTGGATGTGTTGTCCAAGCCCGATATTCAGATTGTTGCACTTGCTTATGAGTTGGAGTGCGAGCGCAATGGAGGCGACTGGAGACTGAGAAAAGCACCTGGACAAAAGGGTATGAACGGAAAGCCCCCAGTCAAGGAGGAGCCTAAGACTGAGGAGACCGAGACCAAGCAAGAGGGGGGCGCGGAGATCAAGGACGGGAAATCAGAGGCCACAACTGAGCAAGCTCAAGAATCAACCGACGCTGTCCAGCAAATCTCAGAGGACCTCGCTCAGACAAAGATCGAAGAGACCGAGCAGACTGCCACCCAAGTTGAGCCCACCTCAGACGCCCAACCCGCAGAGGCAACCCAGCCCACCGAATCAGCACCCCAAGAAGCAGCAGAAGACTCCGGCGAAGACTCGGACGGCGGCTGGATCACCCCCTCCAACCTAAAAAAGCACCAAGAAAAAGACCTCTCGGGCAACACCTCATCCACCGGCGACCCTCAATCAGTCCTCCAAGTCGCAACCCTCACCACCGATTTCGCCATGCAAAACGTTCTCCTCCAGATAAACCTCAACCTCCTCTCACCCACCATGCAACGCGTCAAACACCTAAAGACATATATCCTCCGCTGCCACGCTTGCTTCTGCACCACAAAAGAAATGAGCAAGCAATTCTGCCCCCGCTGCGGCAGTCCCACCCTCACCCGCGTCGCCTGCAGCACCTCCTCCAACGGCGAATTCAAACTGCACCTCAAGAAAAACATGCAATGGAACACCCGCGGCGACCGCTTCAGCATCCCCAAACCCGTACACGGAAGCGCCAACGGCCGCGTCCAAGGAGGAGGTAAAGGACATTGGGGCAACGAGTTGATCCTCGCCGAAGATCAAAAAGAATTTACCAGACATTACGAGCAGGAGAAGCGGAAAAAGGAGAGGGATTTGATGGATGAGGATTATTTGCCCAGTATCTTGACTGGAGATAGGCATAGGAATGGTGGGGGTAGGATGAGGGTTGGTGGTGGGAGAAATGTCAACTCCAAGAAGAGGTAGGTGTGGGCTTTCGATACGACATGACATGGACTTTTTTGCATGGCTGTGGTGTTCAAAAGGCGTTTCTTTTTTTGTCGACATGGAGAGCTTTCTACTAGCAGTCCCATGAACCATACGGAAATCTGGTATACACAAAAAGTGGTTTTCTCACACTTCACCATCATGATCATCAACAGCATCTCGCTCCACAAGTGCAGCACGAAGTTCATGGAGTTTTGAAATTTTTGTGAAATTGTAGGCATTTTTGCTCTCGCAAAAAAACACCTTGGATGCTTTTCTTCCTCTGCAGTCATCAAAAGCAGCTGCCAATCATTCCCCCCTTGAATAACCCTTCCCAAAAAAGAATCGTTCGTTGTAATTTATTGCGCCGTGGAACGCCCTTTTTTTTTTCTTTCTCTCCCATGGTACGAAAATAAAATGTGTTCAAATGTCCATCATTGCTTGGAAAAATGACGTCTATTGGCCGAGAACCTTGAGATCCTCTATTTTTTGTTGTGTTAGTTGCTGTTTTGCGAGAGTGGAGTGGGTTGGAGGCGGTGGTATAACGTACTCTGCTGGGTGATGAGGAGACCGTAGCGCTTCTTGAGGGTGACGCGGTGTCTGTTGATAAAAAAGTCAGCATTTTGTTTCGCATAGATTGTGTTGTTCTGTCGCGCGCGCTGTTTCTGCCCTTCCTTTCCAGAAATCTGCTGCCATCGATTTCTGATGGCGAGTGTCGTGTGCCTTTTCTTTCACAGCTCAAGTCTTCGTTGTCCGTATTTCGCATTGTTCTTGTCTTCTCTTCCTGCCTCGTCTTTTTGTTTTTTTCGATCTTCCACAGAGCGCTGCGCGATAGATGTAGAGGTATTCTCAATATCTTACCTCGAGTACTTGTCATCGGGCGAGAAGCGAGCAGGGTGTGCGGATTTGGTGACCTCGGCGCCCTGGACCTTCTTCAAGGTGTAGACGCGCTTGCCCTGGTTGTCGAGAGTGTACATCAAATGCATATTGACGGTTGGATGTGTATCTTCGTGTGAGGGTGTGGGAAAAAGAGTGACGTTTGGTCGTTGGTCGGATGGTCGCTGGTTGTTCGAGGAAAAATTCGTGGATTTGGCGGTGATTGAAGCTTTTGCGGAGGACGGATGGTGGATGGAAAGGTGGTCTGTGCGTGGGGGGGAATGCATCCAGCTGGTCTTTGATGGTTTGGATGACTACTATATACCACTTCTAACACTTTCTACCACTTCCCTCGAATACAAACCTCAAGACTCGGGACTGCAAACTCCAACTCGCAAACCCCCAAGCATCGAAGCTACAAATTCACACACGAAACGAAACACACAACATAATCGCAAACCATGAAGACACCATCACCACCATCACCACTATCCATCCTCTTTACAACCCTCCTCTTCATCCTTCCCGCACTCGCCCAATTCCAATTCTTCGACCAAATGTTCAATCAACAGCAACAGCAACAACAACCTCAAAATGCCGGTAGCGATTCGCTTTGGTATAGGCAACAATATGATGCTGGTGAGTTGCGCCCTTTGCCCATCTACCCTTCTGCCCTATACCACTCCTACTCTACTTCCGGAACAAGATGCTGATTAGAGCTTCTTACAGTCCATTGCGATAAATACCTATGCCCTCAAACCCTGAGTTGCGTCCACTATCCTCACCACTGTCCTTGCGCGTTCCCGGAGTTGGAAGATAAAGTGGAATTGGATGATGGGAGTATGATTTGTGTCTCTAAAGGTGGGTACAAGGCTGGAGAGGCGGCGAGGAAGATCCAGTTGGCTAGGAAAGGGTTGTTGTAAAGAGCCAAGAGACGGAGCAAGATTGGGGCATACAGAGGTTTATGACTACACGATGGTGGGTGGAGGGTATAGACGATTGCGAGAGAACGTTACATTGCATAGCCGGTCTATGGTGTGTATTTCTGCTTGTATGGATACAGCTCTTGACATGTTTTGAAATCCAAAATCTATCCTTCTCCAAACCTTCACTCTGCCTTTTCTGCAAAACCGACCTTTTCCAGATCTTCTGCCATGGCATCAGGGCCCGGTACAGGAACTGATCCCTTCTCCACAATCTTCTCACTCTGATCGCCCTTCTTGCCCTTGTACACTGTAAACGGCGCAGGATTTCTCTTACGCTCATTAGGCCCCTCTGATTTGAACTGATAGCCTCTCAGTCTATAATCACGTCAGCATCATCTCAAATAACTACCAGGTTCATTGAAAATCACTTACCTAGGACCACGACCACCAGTCTCTGGAAACTCTGGCTCGTAAACCCGTTCAAAGTCTGTAACATCCTGTTCGAAAGTCCCTCTTTCGATACTCTCGCGTACACCTTGGAAAAATTCATCCATGACTTGATGGTTGTGAATCTGCAACAAGACCCAAGCTAGCATTTCCTTCGCTGAAAGTAGGTGTTGGAGGAATGCGCGATGGTGATTTGTGCATGCGTAGCAAGGGCATCCTTCCCGTAGAGCCGAGATATCTGTTGCGTGTGCGGTATCCCACATATCTACGCCTAGAGGGAGAGGTGAGTCTGGTGAAGGGTTGGCGACAGGGAAGCGGATGTCCAAAGCTATCCCGGCGTCTGTTACGCTGCTGAGGAATGGGAGGGTGGTGACGTCGATGCCGTGGGAGATATCCTGAAGCACTGCGCGTGGGTTGTTCGGTTCCGTTAATCCCAGACGAGGGAGATGCTGCAGCTCTGCGGGTAGGTCGGCCATGGAGACTGTAGAGTAGATGGCCAATCCATGGATATCGTTCACCATATCCTCCAGATGATCGGTATAATATCTTTGCGCATCGCAGGACAAAGGCAGCAGTGGCGCATATAACATCGGTTGTTTAGATGCTTGTTCTTTGGCAGCCACGGTCCTTTCTTGCACATGCGCTTGCATCCATCTGGCTGTTCGATCCGTGATCTTGTCGATTTTCTTGTAGCTGACTTTGTAGTAACCGTATGGGATATCTCCCAATCCGATTACGATATCCGGATCCAGCGAAGAAGTCAAGCTTCTGAAAGTGGTGGCCTGCAGCTTCGTGAAGCCAAAGGCAGTCATGATGGCCATTTGAGCATCGGTGCTCGCTCCCGGCGAAGGCACAGGCGGTGAACGACGGGCTCCAAGAACCAGGAGGTGGTTATCTGGAGTAGCGGTGTATGCTCGTAGTCTTGAAGTTCCTTCTGGTGGGTTGTACTTGAGGATCGGGGTACCTTTTTCTACGACTTTTATTTCTTTTGGTGAGCACACTTCGGTCAGCTTCGCTGTTCGGCGATAGATTTGGACGGGTATAACGTACAATCTTCCACTGCCATATATGCGCCGCGGATATCGGTATGTTTGACTACATTGTCCTGAGTCAAATGTGGGATGGCTCCTCTAGATGCCAGAGCCAGGTAGTGTGGTGTTTTGATAGGTTGACGATTTGGTAGATTGAGCAATCCAGTCCTTGCAGCATTACCAGTGGATGCTCTAGTGATACTAAACATGTTTTCTTCGGACATTCCTTCACTATCCATGTTTACATGTCTTGCAGATCAGGCTTCGTGAACCTTGAGATGATTCAAAGTGGTTCGCCAAGAGAACAGTTCACAGCGCGTCCCTTCGCGTCTCACGTGTAAATTGATTTATCGACCACAACTGTTGAACTTCTTCCTTTACAATCTCGAAATTAGAATGGCTCGTGGAAAGTTGATCGTGTTTGAAGGTTTGGATAGATCGGGGAAGTCGACACAATGCGAAAGGCTAGTGTCCTACCTTACCGAGAAGGGCGTGCCAGTAAAGCATCGCCGGTTCCCTGGTATGTGGTAGCAGTTATTTGGCACATCACACACGAACTCATGATTTGGCAGACAGAACAACTCCAATTGGTCAGATGATCAACAACTATCTGCAGGGCCAGACTGAACAGGAAGATCATGTCATCCATCTGCTGTTCTCTGCGAACAGGTGGGAAGCAGTGTACGTATTTGAGACACTACCTTGTCATAAGCAGCTGCTGAACGTGAGCAGACCATCGATAGAGGCAGACATCAATGCCGGAATCACGGTCATCATTGATCGATACTACTACTCCGGCTGTGTCTACTCAGCAGCAAAGAACAATCCCAGTCTTAGTCTCAGCTGGTCACGTCATCCAGAGGAAGGCCTTCCACGTCCTGATCTCTGTTTGTTCCTTGACATCTTCGCCGAGGACGCCGCTAAACGAGGTGGATGGGGTGAAGAGCGCTACGAAAAGCAAGAGCTCCAAGATCGTGTTCGTCAACTCTTTGCCGATATGCGAGCGACAGACGATGGATCTGACTTTGTGACCATCAATGCTGGTCAGAGTCTTGAAGAGGTTGCAAGCGCAATTCGTCAGCATGCTGAATCTTGCATCGAGGCAAAGCTTGATTCGAGCCCTCTACGGCGCATTCAGCCGTGGTGAACAGTCCTGTATCGTGCGCCCTGGCGAACGATGGCGAAATGCTTGGATGTGAATGATGCTGACTGGCTGGCTTATCAAGACTTTCCGGCTCACTCGATGACTTCGGCCTCGTCCCAGTCGCTGTCTTCGATGACCTCTTTGCGCTTCTTTGCAGAGGAGCTTGCTGATGCGACAGCTCCAGGTGTGGCTTGTTCGTCCAGCTCATCGACGAGCTTCCATTCGTCGCCACCTGACGGCGTAGCTTGGATGTTTTCAATGTCTTCATAATCTGACTGCAGCAAAACATCGTCGAGATCAATCTCGGCATCACTTTCTTCAGCCAAGACATCAGGCTCATCCATATCTTCGTCATCTACTACTGCAACGCTCTTAGCCTCTTCCTTCGCGTTCTTCTTACGCCTTTTCGGTTCCTTGAAAAGAGCTGCGACTTCTTTTTCGCCACGAATTCGTAAGCTCAGATCCTTAACCAGGTCGGTCCAGTTCAGGTCCGACTTGCAAGAAGGGCAATTCCCATGTGTTGGAACAACCGCGTCTTGTGCGCCATACTCGCCTTTGAGGAAGTGGCTTGAAAGACAACCTACATGGAAGATTGTGTTGCAGCCCTTGTTGAAACAGACAAGCGCCATCTCCTTTGCAGAGTCGAGAGTGGAGCGGCAAATAGCACAACTGTTGTTTGGTGCCACGAGCAGTTTCTGGCTCTTTTCCAAGGTTGTCTTCATGTGTTGGTATGTTGGGTCGATTCTGTGGATTCCGACTGGTTCCAGGGTATCTTCTTCCGAAGTGGTCTTCTGCTGTAGCATAGATTCGTCCATCTCAACCTCAATACCTTGTCGAATCACTTCAGGCATGTTCACGGTCCATCTATGCCACATTTTGTACACATCTTCGGCGAAGAATTTGACGTGGAGTGGCCAACGCTCAAAGCTCTTCGCACGCAAGAGGATGTGAAGGTTCGCAAGCTTATCATGCATAGACATGCGAGGGCGACCAGCTCGCTTACGCACTTTTCCACTTCTTGGTGAGTATTTTTGTTTTGTGTTTGCCTGGGTGATACGCTCATCTGGTGCAATGTGTCGTGTTTGATGTGTATTCTGCCATGCCCACCTAGAAGATTTTGTTAGACGACATTTTATGAGCTCGAGCGAATTCGTTGCTGTGATTTGTTGACAAATAAACAATGAATCGAGACAGAAATCAACTTACTCGAATTGTAGAGCAGCGATTTTGGAAGGGAATCCGGTTACAAGACAAGTCATCTCCCATGGTCGCAGTGTATCTCTCGAAGTCCTCACAGCTCCACCTTTGGCAATTCCGTTGTGTTGCTTCAAACGCCTTACGGGATGTGGCGTGCTTCCAACATAGAGATTTTGATGGCGGACCGTAGAACGAAGGAGATAGCAGGCATAGAAAGCAGGTATGGGCCTGTCCATCTCAGAATTGATAACAATATACTAAGACTTGATGTGACAAGAATATGTTTATCAAGTCCCAAAGACCGAGTTTACTGCATGGGAGATCTCGCCGACCAAAATCTGCGAGGTGAGACAGAGAAGCATGTGATTGGCTGACAGAGCGGGAACCCCGGGTGCAGATCCCTTGTGCGTCGGTGTGCGGCAAATCTGACGACGTATCTTGGATGCGAATTGCATGGAATCGCATGAAATAGAGAAGACGGATCTTTGAGGTGAAAGCGTTGTTGAAATAGTGTAACGGTTGACAAAGGCGAAACAAGTTCACAAAGGCAAAGGTAAAGACTTGATATCGGGTGGAGGATTCAAGGACAGGGCAGACGATTTATCGCATTTCTGGCATCACGCGGCTCACGGGGAAGATTGACTTTGGCCAAGCATCGGGAGACCTGTGGCTCGTCCCTGCCGTATTCACCTCCGCTCTGCACCTGCTTTCTCAATTTCAGAAGTGCCCTCTCTTGTTCGGATCAACAGCCTTAAGGGCGACCAGCAGACCTTATGTTCAAGCACACACGACAGTAACCATCGTTCCTTAGTCATCAGCCTGATTCGGCCCCTTCCTCGAGCGTTGCGGCCTATATCAGAAATTCGGTCCGCTCGCCCTCTCCAGATTCGCTCCACAGTCGAATGTGCCAGCTGCAGCACCACCCTTCCACCCTCGCCGCCGCTCCTTAATTCCGTCATACACCAACACTCCTGCGATCGAGTCGCCGAATAATAATTCCGTTCCAACCATCGCTATAATCATACCCACACACCTTCTCGCGAATGGTGGTCCCACCAAGCAGCGGAGGAGCTGCTGCTGCCTCTTCAGCAAGTCGCCCAGCTGCTGCCCACAACAATGCTGGCCCTTCGAAGGCCAAGTCGGCCGCCCATACGCCCAGTGTGACAGTCGGTAATGCGCCGATGCCACTGAGTGCCAGACGCTCTGAACCCCTGGACTTAAATACCGTAGAGCGGAGAGGACAACCAAATGCTGCGCCGGAGATCACAAAGAGGAACAGACTGCATGGCATCCTCGAAGGTCCTACTTTCAGACCTACTGAGGAGGAATTTCGTGATCCCATGGCATACATGCGCAAAATTGAGCCCGAAGGTCGTAAATACGGAATCGCAAAGATCATCCCTCCTGATGGCTGGCAGATGCCTTTTGCTATCGACACATCAGTGCGTTTGAGATGTATCCACTGTCGTGTCCTTGCTAACACAATCAACAGAAATTCCATTTCCGTGTGAGACGTCAAGAGTTAAATTCTGTCGAAGGAGGTGAGTCGCACAATATCTTACCAGCTTTCAGGATCAGGGCTGACATTGACCAAGGAACACGAGCAAATCTGAATTACCTGGACCAGCTCTCGAAATTTCACAGGCAACACGGCACTAACCTCAATCGTTTTCCCAGTGTGGATAAGCGACCGCTCGATCTCTACAAACTCAAAAAGGCTGTTGAGGCCAGAGGAGGATTCGAAAGAGTTTGCAAGCAGAAGAAATGGGCTGAGATTGGTCGCGACCTGGGATACAGTGGCAAGATCATGTCTAGCCTCTCGACATCTCTCAAGAACTCGTATCAGAAATGGCTTCAGCCGTACGAGGACTATCTACGTGTCGCAAAGCCTGGTGTCCAACATCAACTGGAGCTGGAAAACGGAGGCCCTTTCACCCCTTCTCCGGGTACTTCGCCACTTAAGATTTCGCAAAATAACACCCCGAACGGCGAAACCACTCCGGCTATGCGTGCATCTGCCTTGTTGAATGCATCCCTAGATGCAGGAGCTCCTGTGGTGCAGCAAACGCCAGTCAAGCCAACACCCCCAGCTCCAGCTCCGGCTCCGGCTCCGGCTCCTATTCAAGGCTTTACTCCAGTCAATGGAGGATTCACCTCAGTCAACCGTCCTTCGGGCTTCACTCCCGTAAATGGACCGAATGGCATCCACGCGACACCCGAGAATCCGCGTTCAATACCCAAAATCAACATGGATAGCCCTCGGCTTCTTGAAACCAACACTCCAACTCTGGAGCCAACCAATTCTGCGAAACGTCCATTGAGTGATGGTGCAGATAAGGATACGAACGGAGATGTAGACGGCTCTGGCCGACGCAGCAAACGAATCAAGAGAGAGCCAGCTCCAACAGTAGCGGGCTCGCACATGCACCAACCTAGGACGTCGACGCCGAGATTTGTTCCAGCCCGGGAACGTAGCAACTTTCCTCCCGGAGAGGCTTGCGAAACTTGCGCAAAGCCGGAAGACCCAGGATTGCTTCTGATTTGCGACAGCTGTGATTGTGGTTATCACGGCGCTTGTCTTGAGCCTCCCGTGAAGATGTCACAACCGGAGAACGATTGGCATTGCCCTCGTTGTCTTGTCGGAACAGGAGAATTTGGTTTCGAAGAAGGCGAGGTATACTCGCTTCGCGCATTCCAAGAGAGAGCAAACAGATTCAAGGAGAATCATTTCGCGGAGAAAATGCCATTCGATCCAATCCTCAACAAGAGAAGGGCTGTCAATGAGGACGATGTCGAGCGCGAGTTCTGGAGGCTTGTTGAGAACATTACCGAAACAGTCGAAGTCGAATATGGTGCTGATATTCATTCAACTACCCATGGAAGTGGTTTCCCAACGATCGAGAAACAACCCCGCGATGCATATTCGACGGATCCCTGGAATCTGAACGTCCTTCCTCTATACGGCGAATCATTGTTCAAGCACATCAAGACGGACATCTCGGGAATGACAGTACCTTGGCTCTACGTCGGCATGGTATTTTCTACGTTTTGCTGGCACAACGAGGACCACTATGCGTACTCGGCCAACTACCAACACTTTGGAGCCACCAAGACGTGGTATGGTGTGCCTGGAGAAGACGCTGAGAAGTTCGAAAACGCCATGCGTGAAGCTGTGCCGGAACTGTTTGAGACGCAGCCAGATCTTCTGTTCCAGCTGGTCACTTTGATGCCCCCAGAGAAGCTGCAGAAGGCAGGCGTGCGTGTATATGCTATTGATCAGCGTGCAGGCCAAATGGTCGTCACATTCCCTCAAGCATACCACGCTGGCTTCAACCACGGCTTCAACCTCAATGAAGCTGTCAATTTCGCACCTGTTGATTGGGAGCCCTTCGGAGAAAGCGGCGTGCAAAGACTTCGTGATTACCGTCGACAGCCGTGTTTCTCTCATGATGAGCTGTTGTTAACAGCCGCTTCTCGCGATCAATCGATCAACACCGCCAAATGGCTTGCTCCGGCGCTTGAGAGATTGCTTGAAAAGGAGCTCGCCGCCCGCAAGCATTTCCTCGAACAGCCCGATAACTCCGAGCCAACTGACGACACATATCAGGGTGACAGGTATACGAACAAGCCGGAAGTTTTCACGGAAGATATGGACGAAGAAGAATATGTCTGCAGCTTCTGCAAGTGCTACAGCTTCCTCTCACGATATGTGTGTCAGAAGTCAGGTAAAGTCATGTGTCTGCTACATGCAGGTGCATACGAATGCTGTGACTCGAAAGAATCGGATCGATACTCGAGCTCAGCTCATGACCATATCCTCTCTCTTCGTATGACCGACAAGGAGCTGAAGTCGATGGTGCAAAAGGTCGTGGATCGAGCTAAGCTTCCCGAGGCTTGGGCGCAGAAGGTTGATGATTATCTTGGTCAAGAGCCTCGTCCGTCACTCAAGATCTTGCGTTCTTTGCTCAATGAAGGTGAGCGCATCCCCTTCGACATCCCACAGCTCGCAGATCTCAAGCGCTATGTTGAGCGTTGCAATGAATGGGTGGAAGAGGCCACCATCTACATCACTCGCAAGCAGCAGAACAGAGCTAAGGGAAAGGCTTCTCGTAAGAAATCCGCAGTCGCTGAGACGGAGGACCGCGACAAGGAGCTCCGCAACTTCGAAAACATGCAAAAGCTGCTCGCTACAGCCGATGAGATCCATTTCGATTGCCCAGAGTACAAAACTCTGCGTGAGAGAGAGACCGACATCAACGACTTCAAAGCCAAAGCCGTTGCTATCTGCATGGGTCAGTCACACCACCCACGATCCACACAAGAGATTGAGGAGGTGTTCGAAGTCGGGAAGGGCCTTAATATCGACCTTCCCGAGCTCGAGAACCTGGAGAAGCTGCTGAACCATGTCAAATGGCTTGATGAAGCTCACACTCGTCGCGTCCAATTCCAAACGCTCCAGGATGTTGATGTCTTCATAACCCGTGGTCTAGAGATCGGTATTGCCGAGACGAATCCGCATATCGTCCGTTTGCGTGAATCCAAAGTCCAAGGTGAGCTTTGGGAGACCAAGGCTAAGGAGATTATGGCTGTTGAGAACGTTCATTACCAACAACTGGATGCTCTTTCCAAACAGGCAGCTGGTTTGCCTGTCACTGCAGAGACTCTTGCCAGGGTCGATGCGATACTCAAGAAACAGCGCGAGGCTCAAGAAAAAATCCTTGCACTCTACCAACAAAGCAAGAGCCCCGACTTCAGATCACGACCAATGTACAAAGACGTCAGGGATGTCATGGCAGCTCTCGAAGAACTGAACAGCAAACCTGCTGGTACAGTCGACCTCGAGAAGGAGCAGCGCCGCCACGAAGACTGGATGCGTCGTGGAAAGAAGCTTTTCGGCAAAGCCAATGCGCCACTACATATTCTGCACCAGCACATGAATTTGGTGAAAGAGCGAAACGATGCATGCTTCGAGCTCCGCGATAAGCCTAGAATGCCTGTCGAACCTTCCTCGAGGGAACATACTCCGGAGGCAGACGGTAAGAACAGCTTCCCGGATGTCTTCTGTCTTTGCCGTAGACCAGAAGCTGGTATGATGATTGAGTGTGAGCTTTGTCATGAATGGTAAGTTAGAGTCGTTGTTTCAATGATATATCGCACAACTAACACATGTTTAGGTACCACGGAAAGTGCTTGAAGATCGCTCGTGGAAAGGTCAAGGAAGACGACAAGTACACTTGCCCTATCTGCGACTGGCGTTTGAAGATTCCTAGAGATGCTGCTCGCCCAAAGCTCGAGGAACTCATTTCTTGGCAAGACGAGTTGGAAAGCCTGCCTTTCCAGCCCGAAGAAGAGGAGACTCTCACAAGCATCATCGAGACTGCCCAAGCCTTCAGAGATTACATCAGACCTTATGTCAATCCTCTGACAGTCTCTCCGGACGAGGTGACTACGCTTCGCTTCTACCTCCGAAAGGTCGAAGGCGCCGATATTCTCCTTGCTTACGAGACGAACTTCCTGCGTCAAGAACTTCACAAGTCGGCACCTGTAGCCCCTGAGGCTCCACCAGTCATTGACTCCTCCGCTTCCACTCGCAAGCCTCGCCCAACAAAGCAACAGAAGCTCATGGCGTCGCTTGGAATCACCAACCCTGATGATCTTCCACCTCAGTACAAGATCAAGCCTCATAAGCGCAAGGGCAGTGAAGCACATCACAAGCCACCTCAGCCCTTGCAACCTGCTGGCTCCCCCGCCGCTCACACGCCGTCTAGCATATCGACAGCGACGCCTGGTCCTCCTAGCAGCAGACCAAGTTACGTTCAGCACACGCCGTCGTTCAGCTACCCATCTCAGAGTCAACCCATGGCTACTTCGGGTTTCCGTGATTCCCCGTTGTTTGCACCCTCGTCGTTCGGATTGCCACCACTTCGTACTCCGACCGAGCCTTCTCATACTGTCAATCCAGCACAGTTCGCTTCGCACAACTTCACATCTCGCACATCTCCGCCACCCCAGCCAAACTTCTCAATACCACCGCCACCAGAACATCCTCCGATGTTCAGCACAGGCATGAATCTTGACCCTGCACTCTTCACCGCGGGTGGAGCGATGTTCGACAAACGACCAAGCTCGTCTGGAAGTCCTAGACTGGTACATCCCGAGGCAAGTCCGGTCTTCAGTAGTCCGCGCACGAGTGAGAAGCATGCCAACCTCGATTCCATCTTTGCGGACATGGTCCATAACGACGACGACCATGCGACTCTGGGTCATGAGGGCGAGAATCAGTTGGCTGGCGAGGCCTTTGCTGCCGGTGGACACGACCAGGATCATCCAGATGAAGCACACATGGATGAGTTTGTGAATAACGAGTAGCATTACGATCATGATGCCCACCAATGGTCTCAAACTCGATAACGGCGTCTCTCTTTTCTTTCTTCTTTATCTTTCTATTTGGTGTTTCTGTAGCTACAGTCCTGCCTCCGCAATGGTGGCATATCGCTATTGGTTGTATCTCTTATTTTTGTGGTTTGCTCAAAAAGGAGTTTAATGGATCCTGGGAGGAAGTCACAGGCTTGGAGGATGGCTCTCATCATGTGGGTTTGGTTGTACGATAACCTGCCGTTATTGCTTCAATTGTTTGTCTTTTTACTTTGCTAGCTTACTTCTCTATTCTGTCTGAGGACCGATAGATGTTGCTCTACAATTGCACGAGACCTTTGATCTCATACCGTTACCCCCCTCCAAGTGCCTCTGGCGATTGCGCGAATTTGGTTATGTGGAATGTAAAATGTGTCACCCTGTTCATCACTTTCCCAACCCATACTGAGAGCAGAGCGAGGCGACAACAAACGTGCGGCTTTCGCATCAGCATCTTGTTCTCTGTTCTTATGACACCTGTCTCATTCGTTCTGTTCTGCCTTTCTTTATAGGAAAGTTGGCGCTCGTTGTTTTGTAAACAAACCGTGGTGTCGCTCAGCGTGTTTTCTGATGGCTTCTTTCACATGAACAACTCTTCCTTTGTAAACCAACAACGACATTGTATTTTCCTTTGATATTCTGTCAAGATGGTACACAATCCAACAAAGAACACCAACCGTCACGATTGGCAGGATCAGTCGAAAACATGGATCTCAATATCTATTTAATGTCTGTGCCAGGGTCACATCTTCGACAACTCAACCACAGACAAAAGCACGAAACCGCCGCTGCAATGGACAACTTGACTGACGAGGAGAGACGCGAGATCGAGCAAGCAGCGGAGATTCTACTATCGATGATGGAACAACAGTTTGACCAACCACAGAGCATTGACAATGTTCTCACAACTCAGTCATCACTCGACGACGATGTCGAAATGACCGATGTTGCTGAGAGCATGTTGCTGCTCTCAAGAACTGCTGTCGTCTTTGAGCAGGATCCTGCTCCAGCCATCTCGCCTTCTGCACCTGCGCAGTCTGTCCAGTCAGACGTTTCTGTGACCCCTCAACCCCCTCAAGCCCCAACTGCCCCCGCTCCTG
>JGI24891J29808_1000183_pt1 | contig 70760 bp, 84 predicted proteins | sample FreactcultuFSWF8_FD_29808 | JGI IMG/M metagenome (IMG submission 29808)
GGCGGCGGCGACGACTCAGGCCCCCGCGAAACCCTCCCCGAGCGCGCCGCAAACACAATCCGCTACGCCTTCGTCGCCTGCCTAAACGACCGCACCGGCTCCTCCTCCACCGGCCTCTCCCCAACCGGTGCTCCCGAAGGCAAAAGACGCGGCATCTACACCCTCGCAAACCTCTGCCTGAAAATCCTCTTCGCGTGTAGGAAAACCAGAGGAGCGGCTCAGATTTTCGAGAATATTTTCGTGCAGAGTCCGCCGTTGAGTGCGTATCCAAAGGCGCAGAGGTGTATGTATTTGTATTATTTGGGCAGGTTTTTGTGGGCGAATGGGCATGCGTATAGGGCGCAAAAGGCGTTGCAGAAGGCGTTCGATGAGTGTCATTCGCAGTGTTTGCAGCAGAGGAGGTTGATCTTGATTTTCTTGATCGCGGCGAATATGGTGTGTGGAAGATTGCCCTCGCAGCAATTATTCAACAGACCAGAGGCGGCAGGCCTGAGAGAAAGATTTGGACCGCTGTGCAAGTACATCGCGCAGGGCAATATCGTGGGGTTCAGGAGGCATTTGGATATCGGGTCCGAACACTACGCTTGGTTCTCGGGTTACAGGTTGGATTTGCAGTTGAGGAACAGGTGTGAGGTTTTTGTTTGGCGGTCTATCTGTCGCAAAACCTTCATTCTATATGGTGACCCAGGAAACCCAGAGGCTCGCAAGGCGCCTACTTTCGACTTGAAGGACGTGCTTGCTATCTTCCGCTGGCAGGAAACCATCTACGCCACACCGCCTGGAGCCACTCAACCCGACAACTACATCGATCCGGACTTCGTCGGCATGGTGGACGAACCGACCGGAGAGGACGCTCTCGATCTCCCCGACATGAACAACATACACTCCAAGATGACAGCGCTCATCCATCAAGGCTTGCTCGGTGGCTACATATCATTCTCGAGAGAGAAGTTTGCAATCCAGGGTGCAAAGCTCAAGGGAGCATTGGCAGCTGGTTTCCCAAATGCTTGGAAGACCATCGAAGCACGAGCTGACGCCGAGGTGCCTGGCTGGAAATTGGAAACCAGTGCACCAATACACGCAGGCGGAGTCGTAAGGCTGAGCGGAGTACGACCGGTGGGACTCTCTTAGGAAGAGGGTGACATTGATTTCGTCTCCCCAGTAGATGACAAGTTCGGCATTTCGGAAAAAGCAAAACCGACTTCTGCATAGCGTATTGGATGGAGTATCGGAAGGTCGTCTTTGGTGGAGTTGGTTGCATAGCATTTGATACCCTTTATTTTTTGGTGTTGTTCAATCGACATTGGTGTCAAGCTTGTGTCAGCGCCTCATGAACTCCCTCACATCCCAGACCAAGACTCGCTCGTCCCAAGCGCAGGTGGCGCACCATCCCTCTGCGCCGAAAAGGCACCAGTCAACGCCCATGGCAAACTCGGTGTGACGGTCCATACGTCCCATCTCACGAGCACCTTGTCCTGTGGGTATGTTCATCTTTGCGTGATCCACACCCATAGCGCTGCCATCAGTCCAGACGCGACATGACATGTCATAACTAGCGCTGAGCAAGACATCGCTCAAGTGTGGACTCCAACTAATCTTTCTGACAGCATATTCGTGGCCTGGCAAGACAGCCATGGGTCCACTTGGTTGTCTGATGTCGAAGGTACGAATCATGCCATCGACACCGGCCGTTGCGACAATTGTATCTCTGTATTTGTTCCAATCGTGTGTCAAGCATTCGGTCGGACCAACACTGGTGGGTGTAAAATTTGCAGGCGTCATCTTTGGAGGGGCGTGGATGGGTATGGCGAGGGTTAAGTGGTTCGAGGCACTTGCGGGGGTTCGTAAGTCCCATACTCGGAGGTGGGAGTCTCTGGCGACGGCGGTGATGATGTCGGGATTATGAGGAGAGAACTGGGCCGAGTAGACACATGAGTGTACGGGTAGTGTGAGGAGCGACGTCTTGGACTCGGGATTCCAGATCTTGACAGTGCCATCCCAACTGCTGCTGAGGAAGGTTGTCTTGTGGCCGAGGTTCCAATGCACCGAGAAGACCTCTCGGCCATGTTCAGACCAACTGGCAATGGGAAACTCGCTGAGGTTGATATCAAAGAGCTTGACACTGCCATCACCACCAGCAGTCAAGAGTTGGTTCTCGTGTGATTCTGACCACGCTGTGTCGAAGAGGCAATCTTGGGTTTCGAAGAACTTCTCGCAGACGATGCCGCGATCGGTGAGATTGAGGATGAAGAGGCGGCCATTGCCTACAAGTCCGAAATTGGCGCCGGCACTCACGCAGAGCCTGCTATCGAAGAAGGGCGAGTACTTGACGGCATAAGGATTGAAGCCTGCTGTTCGGAATTCAAGCATGGCTGCTATTGGATGACGAGAGGGTGCAGAGGAGTACACTCGGGGTACTTATGTCGGTGCTGTTATCGCAAGTGCATCCCTTGACTGCAGTCTGACCGGCTTGCAAGAGGGAGGGTGGTGTCGGGTAGCAATTTCGATAGAGTGGTATTGTTGTTCACACCTTCAACACCCCACCTTCCTCCACACAGCCGTGAAGCAGCTCCAGCTCTGTTGCGTGACGCACCTTCCTGCACGCCTGCAAGCAATCTTTGGCCGAAGCCGAGGTCCCGGGCTTGCATGGAGCGTCCGTGCCCTTTCCACAATCCACTCTGCCGGGCTCTGTCCGACGCGTCGCCAACAGCACATCGTGTGTTGTTCGTGCATCTCTTAGAACCAGATCGTGAACAACCATGCGGTTCGGAGCTTACCTGTCCCATGGATGCCTTCATATCGAAGAAGCGAAGACGCATCTCTGATGTGTCTTCTCCATCTGCCCGAACCGGTCAGCAACATGATCACGAGGAGACCACCGAGATGAAGCTTGCTCTGCTTGCATCCCTGCACCCCGATATTACCCAAGACACCTTACTTGAGGCCTTGCTCTCTGAAGATGGCCAAGTAGATAAGGCCTCCGATAGCCTGGCAGACAGAGCCACGTCCCTGGGTCCTCCGAAGAGAGCCAAAACCGTGGGTCACCAATCCACTCTGGGCAATCTCATCCGCGCTGCCGGGGGTGAGCCTCTCTCGTCGAGACCTCTTACCAAGAAAGGCAAGACTCTTTTTCTTTACAGCCCCAAGGATATTGAAACGCATACACCTTGTTCCATCATCCACAATTTCCTTCCTACTCACGAAGCCAATGCCTTGCTTGAGGAGCTGCTGCATGAGTCGAAGACATTCGAGAAAGAGACGTTCCAGCTCTTTGACCGTACTGTTGAAAGCCCGCACACCATGTCTTTCTACGTCGATAGCTTTAAGGAAGTCGAAGAGCAGAAGACAACCTATGTCTACAATGGGAGTCAAATCAAAGACATTCGACAAACACCTTCAAAAATGCTGTCTGCTTCTGCAAAGGTGCGTCAAGCTGTCAATCTCGAAATACAGCGTCGCATAGCACGGTTTTATCCTGATGGTAAGAAACTGAGGTATCAAGACCCCAAAGAATGGAAACCAAATACTGCCTTTGTAAATTGCTATGACGGGCCCAAGGAGAGTGTTGGTTATCACTCTGACCAGCTGACATATCTCGGGCCTCGCGCTGTCATTGGCAGTCTCTCTCTAGGAGTGGCTCGAGAATTTCGAGTTCGCAAGATTGTTCCAAGAGATGTCAATGACGAATCCGAGGATGCAGGTGCAGCAGACTCGCAAGGCCAAATATCGATCCACCTACCTCACAACTCTCTGCTTGTCATGCATGCCGAAATGCAAGAGACATGGAAACACTCGATTGCTCCAACCACCGCCATTGACCCACATCCTATTGCTGGCAACAAGCGAATCAACGTCACCTACAGATACTACAAACCAAACTTCCATCCAAAATTCACACCGAAATGCCACTGCAAGATACCTACAGTCCTCAGATGCGTACAAAAGAAGTCCGAAAACTTGGGCCGATACATGTGGATGTGTCATGCCAGCTACACACCTGGTCAAAAAGGCTGCACCTTCTTTAAGTGGGCCGAGTTTGATGATGATGGCGAGCCTCCATGGAAGGACATCGTAGAGCAATCTACAGGTGTTTCATAATGGCATGTTTGACTTGCCCGCAGCTTTGCAAAGAGAGAACCTATCGTCACATCACAGTTGACCAAGACGAAATCTTTGGCTTCCGCATCAACAATGCCGGCTTCTTTGCAAAATACGGCTATCCTTGGCTCTATCGACAGGAAGATGAGACTGATGATCGTCTGTTCGGCCTAATTGCGACAAACAACTTGCTCGATGTGAAAGAAGACTTGCGTCGTTCAGCTCAAGAAGAGCACAAGTTTTACTGCTCTAGAAGAGCCTAATTCTGCATGCGAGAGGTAGATAGTAAGTAGACACAATCTTAGCGCCTGTCTTCTTTTCTTTCTGTCTTGCTCGTGTCGCTTTGATTGATATCGAGCCTTAGAAGGAAGCCATTCGATGCTCATACAAAAGGCTTTGCGTACCAAGTAGAAGTTTCTGATCTGGTCTAGTGACAAACAAGACCTTCGATGAATTGATCGTCATTGTGGTAGAGCGGGTATACAGATACAGCTCTCTGCACTGTGTAATCTCAGTCTTGCATCCCAGCACTCTTCATAGAGTCCCCCCTCCCATATTATCTGCCAGCTGGTATCATGGCTACTGATACATCAGACTCGATGCCTTCAGGCTTGGCTCCAGGCTCGGCCCTTCAAGACTTCGCTTCTCAAGATCCAGCGTCTGGCACAGCTCCTAAGGATCCAACTTTTCAGAACTCGGCTCCCTCACAACCTACCCCACCCCCTCCCTTCTATCCTCCTCTCTTCACCATCGGCGATGGAGATGTCGTCATATCGATCATGCCTGGACCCAAGAATGAGATTCGTGTCTCGAGCACTCTTCTTGGCGAAAAATCGCACGTCTTCTCTGCAATGCTCTCCTCAAGATGGGACTACAACAAACGCACAGTCGAAGAAGTGTGCTTAGCCGACGGCACGTCCAGTCAAGTCAGACGTTTTGAGCTTGTCTTCGACAACAATGGGTCCTATCTACTCGGCAAGGTATGTTTGTTGTCCAGTGTACGAGATCCTCTATCAAAGACACTGACGAACTCAACAAGGCTACTGTAGAAAACGCTCATAGGAGAAGAGCTATTGCCCTAGTTACGATCGAAGGGGTTGTTTACAGATCCTTCATTGAGAAGTCACTGTGCCACACCAAGTTCGGCCTCCCATACTCAGAAAGAGAGTGGAGGATGGTCATGGCCATCAACTACCTTTGCTTCGCCATGCTATTCGAACTACCTCTAGAGCACACATCCGTTCAGAGAAACATACTTGATGCCAAGCAAATGATTGCAATGGGATACCCCGCAAGGGTTACATGTATTGTCTTTCGTATGCTTGAATGGATAGACTACTACGGAGTTCTGTATTCCATACGCCACAAGTTTGCACTCTTGATCATACACATGGTGCCCCAACAGGAGATCAATGAGCACAAGCTCGCATACCTACGTCTCGCATCACTGCTCCGCGATACTGACCTCTTAGCACACCTGGCCGACAACGACTTGCTATTCGGTGAATCCCTGGTCTCGCAGTGCGGACCACTCGAAAATCGCTATGGAGTGAAACGCTGGCTTGTCGAATGTGAAAGAAGCCTATACGTTCTGCACGACATATCCTGGGACCTCCTTGGCACTCCCAGAAGATCTAGAGGCGTAGATTTCTCCGCCCCTGCACCTCGTGCAGCATGTCAGCGCTGGTACGAGTGGATGCTGCAGCTTCGCGAAGAGGCATCGCTCCACCGGCTCTTCACTGACCTCACGTGGTCTCATGCTGGCGCGCTAGACCTGCCGCTCGCGCTTCTCCCACCCGCTAGAGCTGCTCTCTTCACTGGCTTCAGTATTGCGAACTCGCACCCGCAACTCACTCAAGTTGAAGTCAACGACGCCGAACAGCTGATGAGAGCTTGGACTGCTTCTGCCCTTGATCAGATCCGGGCACACGTGGATGAGGCTCATGTTAGGGGTAGCTTCAGGCTCAACTACGACACCTTCTTCGAGCGTTCCAAATGTCCTTGGGACTATCGCCGGAATGAGAGTCCCACGGATAATGATGACATTCTTTTGAGTCAACTCGTGGTGAACAACAGTTTGAGTGATCTGATCGGTCATTGAAACAGTGCTTGACTCATCTCATGATCGTCGCTTCAATGATAGAAACCACTTTTCGTTACAAATCAAATCTGTACACTCTCATTGGAGCTTGAGATTGAACAAAAAAGTATCGTGCATTCTCACCGTGACGTAGCTTGTGCTGCTTCCTCGTGAGAGCTTCAAAAAGACAATAATGCAGATGCAAAGTGAATCTGAGTCTGGTGAACTCCCTTGAGCCTCTGGAATCCTTGGAGAACCCGTAGCTGCGCTTTCCCTGCAATTTAGATTTGCGATTCGAATTATCTGGTAAAATATGGAAGCGACGACAGTCTTGCAATTATCAAGATGCGATCTCAGGAACTGACATGTATGAGAGTAAGTGGCATGCAATCGGCAATATCTCTGCTGAAACCAATGGTCCGCCCAGGACACCATAACTGAAGGCAGATCACTGCAGGTAGCGAACTCCACACCGGACTTCACTGCGATTCTCTGTGATAGTATAGTCTCTTATGCTATTATTACTATTGAGCTATTGTCGACGACTCGAAAGTTTTGCCTTGAAAGTCTCCCCCCTTTCTTCCTTCCACCCATCCTACTTCCATCATTCCTCCATCACCTAATATCCACAAAAGGTCTGACTTTCACCTTACCCTTTATATCCCTTCACAATACTAGTCCTTTCATCCCACAAAGTCCGCCATACAACGTCAACTACCACTTATTACGGGAAACCTTCCATAGTCGACCATCAACCATGGCCGACGTCAAGTCAACACCATCACTTACGGCTCCCGCCTCTCAGCTGTCTTCTACTGCTGTCACCTCACGATCAACGTCAGCGGCTCCGGCATCGCAATCGTCGTCTGCAGACCCCACCTCGCAAACATCATCGGCAGCTCCGGTCTCAACACTTCCCCTCGTACACTTGAAGGATGCAGACGTTGAGATCTCAATCTTGCCAGGTGCTAAGAACGACTTCTTCGTCCCCAGCGAGCTTCTGAAGGACGCATCACCCTATTTCGCTGGTCGACTCTCGGACAACTGGGTCGAAGGAACACTTACTGGCCGAACAACTACCTTGAGCGATGGCACCGTATGCCCCATCAAGCGGTTCGAACTAGTATTTGACAAGGATGGGCCTATGATCGTGGCCAAAGTAAGTTTCTGGAAGTTCTCCCTATCGTTATGCAGAGAGAAGCTAATGTGTGCGGATAGCCCGTTACCAGATCTCCCTACCTGCGCAGAGCAGTCGCCATGAATACAATCAATAGCTCTGACTACTGGATCGAGTTCAGAGAGTCGTTGTGTCATGATCCGGTCCCCCGTCTGGGGCGAGGGGTATTTGAAAGTCCCGATGTTCAGTGGAGAACAGACATCGCCATCAATCTGTTTGGCTTTGCTATGCTCTGCAAACTGCCTTTGGATCACAAAGTCATCTTCGAACACATCCAACATGTCAGATCAAGGAGTCTCAAAGTTGGAATGACTTGCTTCATCCACCGCATGGTCCAATGGATTGAGTTCTACGGAGTTCTGGAGGCTGTACGCCCACAGTTCGGCGAGCTCATCAGATACATCGTTCCTGAAGCAGAAATCATCTTCTTTCCACTTACATACCTGCGCCTTGCCGCATTGCTCCAAGACAAGGAGCTTTTGGCAATTCCACTTACTAGTAGTCGATTACTTTGTGGCCTAGAAAAGGTTATCAAGTACACCTCTATCGACCTCAGCCTAGGCTTCATGCCATGGCTCATCGCATATCAAAGGAGTGTCTCTGACCTCCACGCCTTGACTTGGGTGCTCATGAACGTTTCCGATATCCAAGGTGGCGTTTCAGCATCTGTCGAAGCACGTCGTACGGCAAAAGCATACTGGATCAACACATTAGTGCTACAAAAGACATCACGCATCATTGACCACGATTTGGCCCTGACTCACAACAGCATGCTCAACTTGCCGCTTGCTATACTCTCCGACAGAAAAAACACTCTTATGGGAGGGTTCAGCTCAACCTCACCCGCGCACATAACGAAGTCTGAAATCCTTGAGGTAGAAGCTTTGCTACTATCTTGGATGGCTTCGGCTCAAGAGATAGCCCATGGACACATGACCGTCACCAGTTCTCCTGACGAGAAGCTCGAGTTCAAGATCAATGTGAAGAAGATCCTCAAAGACTCGGGCTATCCGTGGGAGTTCCGTGACTTTGACAGCGAACCACGATACCACGACGATATTCTGCTCCAAGAAATGATGCTCGGAAAACTTGAAGGCCATGGCGACAATATATACTACGGAGAGCGTTTCGAGTATGGAGGAAGCCGCAGAGCTTGATTCTGATGGCTAAAACCCGGTCAGGTCACCCATGGTTCGAAGTACTAAGGCCATGGTTTCTCGTCGTGAGAAAAGAGATTTGAAAATCGTTAGAGACACTGATCTCTTAAACGTTACTCAGAGCATATTGAAGCTTTCGATTCAACACAGGAAGGATACTGCGTTGGCAATTATAGCCCAGGATGCAGAGTTAGATAGAGCTTCCTTATTTGACATTCGAATAAAATTGATTACAGTGTCCTTCCGATATTTTCCTTGAGTTCTTGCCGTGAAAGTGCAGTAACTCAACCATATGCGTCTATTTATGTTTCATCCATCATCAATATCCAATTCCGTTACGTGATCCTACTGCATAAAGTCTACGTCTCCCCCTAGAGCCTGAAGAAACCACCTACATTGATTACAATACAGCAAACGCAATATCACTGTCTGGAAAGTTTGTGAATCCAATCAAGAGCAAAAAGAAAAGACCAAGCATCGTATGGGGAAAAAAAGACATTACATTTGTTCATTCCTCAACCATTTCTCTCATGTAGAAATAGCCACCACCCTTCTTCTATCTATGGTACTGAACATTATTATCGCTAATCAACTTGATACCCTCCGCTCTCCAAGTATCAGGCTCGGCATGACTGGTTACATTAGCATCAAACACCATATTCTGCGGCTTATCAACACTATACACCGGCCAAGCGGGCAAACTCGAATTGACCCCCTTGTCAAACCCATTAGGATCCAAATCATGCACAAAAGTGACCCAACTCTTGCTCATGAAGTCAGAAAGTTCGGTGAAGGCGGAAGATTTGTTTGCAAAGGGAGGGATGGCGTAGCCCAAGCCTTGGAGGTTGTTGAACACAAAGGCCACTTCTTGGAAATGTGCGACGTAGTCGGAGCCGGTGGGGATGGCGTTGAAGCGGTAGGAGTAGGCGGATACGTTGTTGGCGGCCCAGGTTTCGCAGGTCTTGCGGCGGTTGGCGATGAAGACTTCGTCGCCGAAGTAGGCGGCTGAGGCGCGGTAGTAGGGGCCGTAGGCTGGGCCGAGGGAAGTGACGTTTTGGCCTAGTTCTTCGGTTGAGGGGATGAGGTAGTCTTGGGCGCCGGAAGTGTAGACGCGGAGTAAGTCATCGACGAGGTCGGGAGTCAGGCCCCATTGTGTGTTGCTGGTGGTGTTGAGGTAGACTTCGAGGTCGGCGGTGCTGTTGATTCCGTTGGGGCTGAATGAAACACCTTCGTCGCTGTTGGCGCCGTCGATGATGGGGACGTGGACGAAAGCTCCCTCTGCGAGTTGCTCGCTACCGTAGCGAGCGATGAAGTCGCCATCGAGAGCAGGGTTCCAGCGGCTGTTGAACTCGGTGGTGTTCAGGATGTTGTTAAGAACGAACAGTGGCAGGGCACGAAGACAATCCAGAGTGCTAGTGGCATTTCCACAACCGGCTGCCTTGGTGAGGGCGGCGTACTTGGGCTGGTATTCACTGTTACAATCATTAGTGATAGACTTTAGGGGTACCGTGAAGTTTGGACTTACGCAGAGGTGTTCAGAGCACCATAGGCGATTGGGTTTCCAGACTCCATGATTGCACCACGGAAGAGCTTGTCGTCACGTCCGTTGAACGCAGTCAGCTGGAAACCAACGGAAGCAGCTCCGGCAGATTCACCCATGATCGTGACTTTCTTAGGATCAGCACCGAAAGCAGCACCGTTCTCTTGAAGCCAGTGCAAAGCTAGACGCTGGTCCTTGAGACCGATGTTGGTCTGACCAGCACCAGCAACTTCGTCGCCGTTGAGGAATCCGAAAGGTCCAAGTCTGTAGGCGATGCTGGCGGCCATGATCGGTTTACCAATCTTGACAGAGTTCTCGACCAGGAAGGTCAGATTGTATCTACGATCAACTGCTCCACCCATATACTTGATCGTTGTTAGTACTCGTAAGATTGTCGATGGGAATAGTATATGGTGAAATACTTACAAATCCACCACCGTGGATCCAGACTACCATAGGCAGGCTCTGGTTCTCGTAGCCAGAAGGTCGGACGACATTAAGGTAGAGGCAGTCCTCGCTTTGTTGATAGCCAATCTGATCACCGCCGTAACCAATGCATTCCTGTTGTCCGTATTAGTACCGACTCAGGGTTCATGCATTGTATCAACATACAAAGGCATAGTTTGTCGCCGGAAGAGCACCAGTCCAGGAAAGATTCAGTGTCTCGGGGTTGGCGAAACGAAGTTGCTCAATCGGAGGCTGTGCGAAAGGGACACCAAGGAAGAAGTCCTGGTTGTATTGGCTGTTGTGTACACCATAGTATGAACCATTCTTCAGGTTGACGACAGGTGCTCCAGTAGGTGCCCGGCGTAGTAGCGAAGGGGCGGCTGAGGCGACAGAGGCCACGAGCGGTAGCAAAGACCAAGAGGGATGCATATTAGACTCGAGTGGCAGGTCCTATGTCTTGCTTGGAGAAGTAACACAGATACCTACATTGAAGCGGCACTCTACTCTTATACTAAACCCATGTCCTCGCTGCGACTTACCGTTACATTGTGCCGAAGGTAACTTTGACGGCCGGCAATGGGTGGCCGGCCCACAGCACACCGTGCAGCAAAATATTGCACCTGGAAGTCCGTGATGAGGCAGAGAATCTTGAATGATGGAGCGGGGCTTTGCTGGGGAAAGGTGGAGTGCAGAGGGTCCGTGGCAGACCACTATGCCCATTAAGGAAGGATATGTCCTGGGGAAACGTGGGCACTAGGCCAAGAACATGTTAAGATGTACAGCCATCTTAGCCGACAAGAACGCCGCCGCCCGCCTTTCGCAAAAGATGCATCCGAATTGTCATGACGTCGGACATGGTGAGTCAGCTGGAGATATTTGATGAAGATGGAGATGCGTGGAGACGCGGTGGGGATCGGATGAGAGTGCACTGCGGAGTTTGACCTCGATTCCATACAATCAGGCCTTCTACTGTGGACGCTAAGTTGAAGAGACCAAGCTGTGCCTAGCATACCCAGCATACATCTTGTCAGAGTTTCATCCGAACACGGCACTGTGACCGATGGATCTTGCGATCTGCCGATATACTCAGTGATCTGTTGTAGAAGAAGGTGCCGCGTGTTTGGATATGTGACTACTCCTTATAGAGGCTCCGCTTGCTGTTTACCGGGGTGACATCGTCTATGCGCATGTATGCCAGAACGATCAAAGCACTCGTTGGGCGTCTGCGTATATTGCTAACCAAAGTGCTGACAAGTCGAGCTCAAAAATATGTGAGGCACAATTGTCCATGGCAAATGCCTTTTTGTAGCATCCTTGACCTTCTGGTTGAGAGAAACATAGATCTCGGATGCTGTTCTTCGTTCTGAGGCTGCATCTGGCTTGACCCTCTTGATGTGTATGATGAAAAGATGTCTGAGATCGAGCATAATGTCCCACGGCAAGTGTGCCTTCATTGATAATGTACAAAGTTTATACAAACGTTTTTCCCGCGTCCAGTTTATCTTCCTGCAAGCATGTTGGCGATGGAACTCCAGTACTTGGGAGTGACAGTCTTCTGAATCTCTTCGCTCGAGAGCCACTTGAACTCCTTGTCGCCGTAGGCGTTGGCTTTCAGGTCGGCCTGACCAGCCATGATACGTGCCTTCATGAAGAAGGTACGCTCGCCCACCTCCTCAACATTCTTCTCTGAGTTGGTAATAGTCTTCTTGAAGTTGCCGGAGTAGTGGCCGATGGGGGCATTTCCGACGACCCATGTGTTCATGTTGATGCCTCCTGCTTGGACGAGGATACGCTCGGCAGCCTAAACTTGTCAGAATGGAAACTTTCCTTCTTCGCTGTCGTCTTCAACTAACCTGGTCCAGACCCTCAGGGCCCTTGATTTGGTCCTCGGGAAATCTCCAAACACCATTCTTGTTCTTGACCAGCAAGTACAAGGTTCTGTCGAGCAATCTGTTCAAGCTGGTCTGATCACCCTTCTGGTCCTCCTCTGTAACTCTGGGCAATGGCCGTTGTACAACAATGTCCTGACTGGTTTCTCTCTTGACTCCTGCTTCGCCATCGGTTCCCTCAGCATCTCTAATCAGAGCCTCGACTTGCGACTCGGGCTCGCTCGTCTTGTCGTTGACGAGAACCTCGTCGTTCCAACCTGACTCGCTGTATGCGTTGTAGACACCGATGTCACGGGCAGGGGTCTGCCTCAACTTCATCTTGCGCTTCCATTCGCGGTCGCCTGGCGTTCCTTTCTTGTAGTAGAAGTAGCGGGTGAAGGGGAGTGCCAGACGTTCGTTCAATCGTTTTTGGTAGAGGAAGAAGGCTTTCTCGAAGGGGTGGAGAGCGCGTGTGAGAACGGGAGGTCGTGATAGTACTACGCCAGTGCGTAGTTGATATGCTGGTCGGACGGCAGGAGAGCCAGAAGCATCCTGAGATTGCGACGAAGTCGAGGCTGCAGGGGCGACAGCTGCTGCAGTGGATGCTGATCGGTATTGAGATATCCGCGAGAGGCAAGAGTTGCATACAGATTCTGGTGTCGTGCGTGCTAAGCTAGGTCAGAATAACTAATTCTCGCACAAGATCGATTGCGAAGACTCACTCGATGACACGACTAGCTGCCTGGCGGTTCTTTGGCCTGCGTTCATGGTGATATGCTGGCTTCAAGACTTGCGCTCCAAACCGCCATTCGACTTCGAGAAACATTTCGAGAGAGACGATTTGCCAAGTCTGGCTGACGGTCTGTGCTTTGCTTCTCTACAAAACTCCTCCGCTCCTTCCTCAACTTTCCTCTTTTCTTCTTCAGACGTCTCTTATCACCAATTGCCTCGATTCCTCAACCGCATATTGACCATTGTTAAGACGTCGAGATCGAAATCGCAGAACTTTTTTCGCTAGCCGTGGCTTTCAAACGAATCCGAGCCTCAGTTAGATAGCTTTCTGCCACAAATTCATCCGCATACGTGATTTTTTTTTTACATGAATTCTTGATGTTCCAAATGGCACTTGGGTGGATTCCGGATTACAATCCTGCTAGTGACTACTTCCACGAGCTCTCTGTGTCCTACATCTCATATTGCCATGGTGTTTCGAGCCTGAACAACGCCTGAAGCACGCATGCTATATCGTCAAGTCGGATTCGCTGAGAGCATGACCCTGACTCGTTCACCGCATGCATCATATCCCTGTTCTTCACCGAGATATGGACCGTGGGTTTGCACTGAGCAAACAATTTCTAGATGGTCTGATTTTATCACTGGGTTAAAAGCAAGAAAAGGGTGGCCACCTGGGATTGATTGCTTGATATGCCGTAGCAACCGACCAAACATTACACTTCTGTCCCGTGCTGGACAGATGCAACCAAAGAGCACAATCTGAACAACACCTTACGCAGAACTGCTAATATATATATATCGTTGAAGAAGACACCATACGCATGCTAATGAGGAAAACGGCGATTTGAGAAGCGCACAATATACACTCCATGAATACGAAAGTCATGACAGTAATGGTGATGGAGGAGCAGTCAAGGACCGTGACAGAGGGTCCAAGCGGGCGGAGTGGCTTGATAGCCGAACTTACGACTGGGCGGTCATCGTCATGTGTGATTTCCAGGGACATGGACTTTGGCCAGAGCATCTGCATCTGCCATGCGCGCCTTCCTCTTCTTCTGCAATGCAACTTCCGCAATGTGCAGTCTGACCTGATCTCACAATATCCTTAGCCTTCTCATCCATGGACCAGCAGTAGCACACTGCATGCATGACATCTCCTTTGTCGCAGCCACTAGCATTGTTGTAATCCATTCACCACACGCTTCGAGTCGCAACCTTTACCACAACCCCCGGCAACATGGCCGAGTGAGTCTTTTGCTCATGTTGGTAGCTTTGACTCCATGCTAACAAGATGACTCAGGTATGGCTTCCTCATGGCTGGCGGGCTGGCCACGCCTACCTCGAGTCACGTCCGCTCTGTTACGCCCTCACCCAACACGACTAGATCAGATTCTCCGACTCTAACCAAGGCCAAATCTGCCTCACATTTGTCTACCATGAAAACCTTCTCAACACCACCTCGGGGCCGCTCCAACTTCGACAACGATTCCGATTACCTCAACACCATTCCCGACCCACGAACGCCGAGTCCAAACCCACAGCGTACAAGTCCAGCAGAAGACTCGCAAGACCAGCATCCCGACCTTAGTAATGAAGTTGCTATGCTCAGCACAAAACTCATCAACGCAGTCAATTATCAAACCAATTTGGATGATTCGTTACAACACACTCGTCATGAGCTGGAAGCTGCCAGACAGCGCATAGCTCAGCTGGAGCAAGAGACACAAAAACACAAGGACATGGTGTCGAGCGGTGCCCTCGTCAACAAGGCCGCGGTGGACTCTCTCAAACAAGAATTGACAGAATCGCAAAAGCAAAGAGATATCGCAGAGAAGGGCAGGAAGGAGATGGAAGTCGAGCTCGAGGGTCTGACTAGTGCTTTGTTCGAGGAAGCCAATACTGTAAGGAGCAAAGTTCCGGTCTGTGTGTCTTCGTTGCTGACTTTGACTAGATGGTGGCCGCTGCACGCAAAGATGCTGAAGCTGTCGAACGCAAAAACGCACAGCTAAGGGCACAACTCAACGACACAGAGCTTCTGTTGGCTTCGCAGCAAGAACAGCTCCATGATCTCAAAAACGTCATGGAGAAGATGACCGAGGACAGAGACCGAGATCGCGACGAGACAGACACCTTGCCTCGTTCTTCGACCGCGCCATCAACTCCTGGCGTAGACTCCTCCAAAATGAGCACCATGTTCGACTCCCTTCCCTTCTCACCGAATGCTACAAACTTCGGCGACATCCCTCCGGACCAGCCTCTCCGATTCTCGCATCTCATTACTCCGGTCATGCGTAACGATGTGGTTGCTCACGTTGAGTTTGCAGATTTGCTCAAGTCTGCCAGACCAGCCGCACACACCCATTCGCGCAACTCGTCGAGCATTGGTTCGAGCGTATTTGTTGCTTCCGCCTCTTCATCTTCGCCTAACATTCCTGGCTCCTTCAGTTCCGGTGCAGCAGCATCACCACGCGAGACGTCGTTCCAAGCATCGGTACCACCGCTGAAAGATAGCAAATTCTACAAGAGATGTCTTGTCGAGGACGTGGAACCCACATTGCGTCTTGACCTAGCGCCAGGACTTTCATGGCTTGCTCGACGTACAGTGATTGGCGCCGTGACCGGAGGAACTCTGGTAGTGGAACCGTTCATACCGCAATCACGCTTTTATGCGAATGCTTATGCTTGCGCGCTATGTGGAGAATCTCGCCGAACAGACGCGCATGCTCGTCGCCATCGCTTCCGTACTAGTGAAGACGAGAATGCACAAAGATACCCCTTGTGTGAATTCTGCTTAGGTCGCGTCCGAGCGACGGGCGATTTCTTAGGATTTTTAAGAATGGTCCGCGACGGACTCTGGAGAGCAGCTACCGAAGAAGACATCAAGACTGCCTGGGAGGAGAGTGTGCGCTTGAGAGAGAAGATGTTCTGGGCCAGACTGGGAGGTGGTGTGGTTCCGGCAAATGCCAGAGAACCCAGCCCAACTGGAACACAGCGCCGTGGAGATGGAAGATCTTTGCGAAGAAACAGCACTGAATCGAGTATCCCGCGTTTCTCTAGAGACTCGGAATCGGTGGAAAGCGTCCACTCAAAGGCCTTGGAAGTGCCGAAGCTGAACGAGCCGCGACCTCCGAGCCGCAACAATAGCAGATCGACTCATAACCTTAGCGAAGGCAGCACGACTTCGCTTCAGACGTCGGAAAGTTCGGACACGAGAGATTTTGCAGATGCACAGAGCGAAGTGGATCATGCTCTACACACTCCGACCGGTCCAATCACCACCGAGGAGACGTCTGGCGAACCGGTCGAATTGCAGACGTCGAGGCTAGGACAAGAAGATGGAGCGAAAGATAGCACTGATATGGCTGCGGATACGACTCTACCTGCGCCAGATGTGCAAAAGGAAAACCAAGCTCCTACAACAGAGACGGAAAAGGAGAATCAAGCTCCCGCAGTAGACATGGAAACGGAGAAAGAGAACCACGCACTTGAAGAAAAGTCGATGCAGCCAGAGATGCCTGGATCTTTCGATTAGAAGCATTACACCCCCCCTTTATTGTTTGTATACCCATGGGAAAAAGAAGCAGCCCCCCTTGCATGACTTTGCATGAGACACAAGGAAACCACACGATACAAGTATATATGTAACAATCACTCGAGTCCATGTGGATTTGAACTTTGTGACCTTTTTCTCTCGCACATTTTTTGATCTGCTTCCATTGCCTCGATTGTGTTTGTAAAAAAGAAACGCCATCTGATGCATTTGATTTCTTGTTTGCTTGCTTGCTTGCTGGACTATGCGCGTATACGACAGAAAAACACCACACCACTTGCCGCCTTCCATTCCCATTTCGTGTAAAACAGTCATTTTTCCATCTGTATATGTGTACGATGATGCATCTAGTAAATCCCCTGTGTACGGTATTGAAACGTGTCATAACTGTCGTCCAATGTCAGCAATTGTCTCAAACAACAGAAGTGGGTATCAATCAAAGAAAGAAGGGGGAAGGGAAGGTATACTCACAGCCTGGTATAATAACTTCCCGCGCTCTTGGCCACGAGCTCTTCAACCCAAACCCCAGCCTCCTCTTTACTCTTCTCCAACACAAATCTCGCCCGGAGCGCGGCGACAACATTAACCACACCGCCGGAATAACAAGGCATTCTGCTTTCCCTGCCCATCAACTCCACGAGCATGACTATTCTTTCGGCTTCTCTCCTCAAAGCTTGGAAAGCATCTTTCATGTGGAGTTTGAATTTCTTGAACGCAGGGGAGTCCAAGCCGCCGAGCACGTCGATGTATTCTTGGGTTAGTTTGAAGGGGGCGGCTTCGAAACCCATGCTGCCAGGTGTGTTTGAAAGCATGAAGCCGAAATCGATGTGCACGATGTGGCCGGTGTTGTCGATGAGAATGTTACCGTTGTGGCGGTCTTTGAGTTGTAGGATATAGCTTATCACACTATACGCCGCCAAACTCTTCGCAAAGTTGTCGACGGCGAAAGCATACGAGGAAGATTCTGGTGCACCAAAGGTTTTTACAAAGTGGTCGTAGAGGGTGGCCATGCGTTTCTTGGGGTTAGTGCCGGCGGAGATGGAAGAGAGGGTTAACGAGCGTTTGAGTGAGTGCAGGGATACGCCATTGGTGATAGTCTCGATGAGACCGGAGGATTCGCCTGTTACAAGGATGCGCATGTTTTTGACCCAGACGTCGCATTCGGCTTCGGCCCAGATTTTGGAGCAGACGGCGATGAGCTGGCATGCAAAAGCTTCTTGACGGAGATCTGCTCCGGTCTTGACGATCATGGAGATCAGGTCCCAGTTCTTCATCCAGCCATAAGGTGAAGATCGGCGGATGCGTTCTTTCTTCATCTCCCAGGCTTCACCAAAGGTCGCTGCTGAGGGATCGTCACGATCGCCTTTACGTTGGACACCTCCTGTTTTGATATCGTTCTCCATACGAGCGGCACCTGCGTTCGAGCTCAGGTTCGGGTCTGCGTCAGCAGCTTCCAAGGCGGGATCCTCAATGTCAGCTGGCTCAGCGTGCGAACCAATGTTGTTTGCATTGGCCATGATAGCGTCGAAGTTGGTCGCGTGTGCGGTGTCATCCGTGTAGAAGCTTTGCTCTTCTAGACTTTGCATACTGGCGATGATTCTCGCTTTGATAGCAGCGACCTCAGCTTTCGGCCTTTTCGAACTGCTTAGGTCGAGTTGAGACAGCATTGATGAGGCAGCTCGCATGTGGGTCGCCAGAGCAGTGAAATCAGGTTGATCAGGTGCTTGCGAGCGGCCAGCCGCTCCAGCAAAAGGAGAAGGACTCACAGATCTGCTTAGTGGGAGATCTGAAGTTCTAGGGGTAGTAAGGCTTAATGATGACAAGGTACTTACACCGCTGGATAGTCGCGGGAGTTCCCTCAGCATAGCGGCGTTAGAAGGAGTGTGTGATCTAGAAATGTTACGAGGAGTCTCGCGTCCATCCAAATCTTGCAGCAATGCAGGACTAGCTAAATCCCCAGTTGCAGGTTCGAAAACGCTGTCATTTTCGACCGGGGCCTCATTCTGGTAGCGAGCAGATTCTCGTGAAGCATCAGTAATGTCGAACAGGCGACGCTTAGGTTTCCCTTTCTCGAGAACCAGCTTGGTGAGAAGCTGTGTGTTCTGGTCAGATTCTGGATCGAAATCGAAATCTTCACGCAAAACCTCGACCATCAAAAGATAGGGTACTCTTTCAGCACTGTTCAGACTAGTTGCCTCAGCAGGATTCAGCCTGACGATACGATGATGTTGGCTGCGACTCGCACTACCATCTGGAAGAGTGGCAGGACAAAGCAGGGGCACATCGACCTCAGCGGGTAGGTCTTGAGCGATCAGAGCCAGCTCAGCACGAAGAGCACTCAGTCTAGCAGGCTTCGGTACAGCAACTAAACGGTTTGAGATATCCTCAAGAGCGCTCAGAAATTGTGTTTGACTTCGGAAGTAGTTTGAGCGAAGCATGCGAACTTTCTGCGAACGCGACATGTTTGCCAGGTTGATGGCCTTGCTACTAGCAGAATGACGGCGGACAGAGTGTTCAGTATGCTGGCGAGTGAGACGCGGCGGCTCAGGAGCAGGTTGTGAGGGAAGGTCGGGTAGAGATGATGTGCTCGCGAAAGCTTGGTTGTTTGTAGTTGCGCGCAGAGCCTCTGCCATGGCACGATTGCCAGGCGAATCTTTCGTAGGTGTCGGGGCATCCTTGACAAGCATTGACATGGGCCGTGATGGTCTTCTCGGGGTCGAGGCAGCTGGAGGAGTCGAGGCATCCTTGGACGATTGCGGCGGAGGACGGGGTCTTCGCGTACGGCCAGGGGCGCCTGACACGGTATGACTTCTAGACAAGCGTTGTGGTTGTACATTATCGGATATCGTCTCTTCAACAGGTCGCGGTCTCCTGGCTTGTGCGATGGCCAGCGGACCAGCATGACGTGGTAAGAATGGCGCGGCTATGGCACCGAGTACGAGACTCGACAACAGTGTGACTGGCAAGACATTCTCGGTAATCTTCTCTCGCCGGACGGGCTCGGATGAACCAAACACGATGCGTTGGACTCGGTTGTAGATGCGGCGGCATGTCTTGAATGGGTTCGAGGTGGGAGTTTGGGCGAGGTCTCGGAGGTATGTTTGTAGGAGCCAGAAGGTCTAGAAGAAGCATGAGTAAAGGTGAGCTCTGCGAGGAAGGAGCGTCGTACCAAAAGTGCGCCATTCACCGACTCTTCGCATAGGTCTAGGATGAACTCCTCGAGCGCCATGCTTTCGTTGTCCAGCGACATGACCAGGTGGCATAGCTGCGGCAAGAAGAACTCAATGTCTTCATAGCTGAATTGTCGCAGCCTTGAGCAGAGTACGTATTGGATTCCAACATGGTCGGCATATCGAGCCAGATAGGCCACAGTCAACGACGGGTCCCTGTTGAAGTGTTCCGACTCGATGAAGCGCTCGAGCAAGTTCCAACTCATCGAGACCAGATATATGCCCAACAATCACTGAGCATATTACTCCAGATCCAGGTAAGCGAGTGTCGTACGACTATACGGAAGTTCCTTGTATACCGCAAGAAGACACCGAGGCTCTTTGGTCGCAACTTGCGTCTGCTTAGCTTGTGCTTCAGGGTCTCCATCTCGGATCCACCTTCTCCTGACTCCTCCGCCCGCCCATTTACTTTGCCTCACAACAACATCGTCACCGTCATGTACTTGTATTAACCGTTGTTGCTGTTGTACAATACGAATCTCCCTAATTTATCCTCAATTCATCAACCCCTATCTCCCTCCGCTACATCTCGACATTGTATGCCATGGCAAATGTATATGGCGGAGAAGACCGATACGAGTACGAGCAAAGCGACTTTCCCGAGTAGCATAACTACCCCTCTTCCTCGAAATCATTCCTGCAAGCTGCTCATGCCTATATTGTCCTGCAACGAGACATTGTCTTCTTTACCCGCTCTACCCCACCTCTGTGATTCATTCCATTACTGCCTCAATCCACGCCTGCATACAGATCGACCACGATGTTGATGATGGCAACGATGATCTCGGCTGCAATCAACACAATCACGATCCACTCCAAGTATTCGCCTGGTCAATTTGTTAGCTCGCTGCATCCTGACAAGCCATCTTTCATCACTTACCATGTGAATGTGTCAACTGGTCCTTCAACACGGCCAACAAATCCGCAATGACATCCAATCGCTCTGTCAATAGACTAACTCTCTGATCCATCTCCAGATAACTTCTGACTGCCTGGTAGACTGGGTCAAGTTGCGGTTCCGCCCACATGAGTTCCGGCGCATCCAGCACTGATCCCTGAAGATGGATGTTGATTCGTAAAATGAACAGTTCTCCGATCTGCATGTTGATCTCTTTGCGCGACATGTTGACTTTGCCTGTTAATGCGATCTGCGCCGGGATCTCCTTGTTGACATCGATAGTGTTGTCCACCAAGTCCTCGTATAGTGAAGTCTGTACCATAGATTAGTCTCTCGTCTTTGCTTGTAACTCCAAGTGTACCAACCTTTGTGCTCTGTGCCAAAGCGTGACTGATGGCCAGCTTTGTCATGTAGTTCTTCTTCTCTCTCAGACTGATAAAGTCATTGTAGATTCGAGCCTGGTATTCCTTGGTGTAGTAGAAGTTGAAGTTTTCTTGTTGGATGTCGTCCTTTGATAACTTCTCAGTCTCAAACTTGGCGAGCTCTTTCAAGAACTTTTGCTCGTGCTGGACCGACATGCCCCATATCACAACGACTCCGTATTCGAAGCAGAAGACCTCGGGAACGTGTACCGTCGTATCGAAGTCTGGTGTATCGTTGTGGGGCATGATGAGGGCCTCACTCGAAGTGGTTGCCTCGTGGTTATCCATGATGGCCGATTCTCCATTCTGAGCTTGCAGGTCCAACAAATCTTCCCGTCTCCTCTCAGCATTGCCTTCTACCTCGATCGCACTGTCGGAGAATCTACGTTGAGCAGTAGAATGTACGGCTTTGGCATCGTCTATTTGCGGATCGGATTTGGCGTTGTATTGGTATGGGGTGTATATGCATTCGTCGAATTGTTTTGGAGCGGCCTTCTTAAGTTTGCGTCCTTTGAGGAAGCGCAATAGATCTTCCATGCGATATGAGCTGGCGGTACAGTATGCCGTGACACGAGGCAGCTTGTCTCTATCATCCTTGCCCAGCCTTGCGGCATCGCGACGGGCAGTGGGATCCTTTATCCTGGTGAATTGCGAGTAGACATCGCGACCACTCTCTTCATCCGGACCTTCGTCGCCATGTTCCGGATTCGGTAGGAGTTTCAGCTTCTGTGCTGTTCTTGTTGTGCGTTGGGGGCCGATTTTGGGGAGAATGCTGGGCACTATTGACAATGGCGCGCCTTGACTATTTCTTCTGCGGAGTTTGCTGTTCAGAGCCGAGAGCATGGGCTGGCTGCCATCCCTCGGCGGAGTGTTCAAGGTAGCGACTGAGCCTGTGGAATGTGCGGATGCCGAAGGGAACATGGGTCTACGGGTGGGAGGGCTGCTCGTTGCAATGGTCGGATTGAAAGTGACGCTGCGAGCAGGTCGATCGGGCTTCTTGCCCAGGAGGGGAGTGGATTCGGCCGTCGTCGCCATGATGTGTATAGATCGTGTGTCGTTGTGGTGGAGCGTTCGGCGGTATACTCGAGTATAAAGACGCGCCTAGCTCTTCCGGTATGAAAGGTCGAAAATGACAAGAGCAAGCAAATCAAGGCACAATCGTCTTGGACGTCTCACACCAAGCACGCCGTTCCGTCGAGGCTGGGCGTCGCAACTTCCACTTCTTTTCTTTAAATCTGATGTCATCACAATGTGTCCGAGCTCTGTATATATTAATTCACCTTTATTCCCACCTTCACTGCATCATACTACCGTGTCAAAAATATGTTTCTTTGGTTGCGATAGATGTTTTACACATGTTCTATACAACTCTAGTATCTGCGTCCATATCGTCGTCTACCTTGCTATTTCCAAGCCTCAGCATTATCCCATGATGGAAGTACATATGGGATATTGTCAGGAGCATGTTCAGGAAGCTTATCGGTAATCAACTTCATCAATTCCCTGTAGATGATTTCGTATCCCTCAGGATTGAGATGAAGTCCGTCATGCAGCATGTTCGCAAGTGTCTGGTTCTGCTCAATCTCACTCGACCCGGGCAATGGATCGCCCTCTTTCCAACCGGCTTCCTTCATGAACGCGGCCCAGACGTCGAGTACAGGGAGACTGAACTCCTTACCAAGTTGACGGACTGCCTCTGCGTACTTGGCTGTGTTGGAGGCGGTGCGTCTCATGACGTTAATGCCATTGGTCTTGTCGTGCGCAAGTGCCTTTCTCTCCTCAATTGGAGGTGGAGTAAGCAGGATGAGCTGAGGCTTATGTGCCTGGAGCGTGGGATGGTTGATGATATTTGTCAAGTTGCTCTTGTACTGCTCGAGATCGACAGTTTGCGAGAATCCGGGAGTATTGGGAAGTCGAGCATCATTGGCTCCCAAGAAGATGGTCTGCAGATCTCATTGAGTTGTCATTCTCCTATCGGATGGCGAGAGACTGACCATTAAGCGGATACGACCCTGTTCAGGAGTTGGGAGGACACGAGGCAGGACACTCAAAGCCTGGGTGGTGTTGTACCCACTGATGGTATAATGTTAGGACGAGTAACATATCGAGCACCGAGCATAGCATACCTAAAGCCTCTGTTGATCACATCAAGACGACGGATGTACGCTGTGATCAATTAATGAGCTACATATAAGATATCTAACACAAGATGCATACCATCTTGAAGTGCTGGTGTCCAGGCGAAGCCCTTTGCTTGACTGGCAGACTGTTGCGTGATTGAATCACCAAACAAGACGAATTGCTCCATGCTGAATCTTGTCGAGGAAGGTTTAGAGACGAAACAAGCAGGGAGATACAAGACACTAGCGCGATGATATGGCAGTTGTGGAGAGAAGTGGAGTTACTATACGACGGGATTTGGCGGCTCATCGGATAAACAGACGGAGGAATTGCCTATCACTTATCTCGGTCCTTAGCACCGAATTGTTTCAGGCCATGATGGCGATGGGCTTGGCCTGTATACGAGTACAAAGGAGCCGCGTCTTAGACTGTATACTTCATGCGACGACGGTAGGGGCGAAGTCGGTAGAAAAGGAGAAGTAGCTGTGGACAGAAAACGACATGTAGGACGAGATATGGAGGTGAGGTCCAAGAGCTGTCCAGTCACACCGCTCAGAGGGCGCTTGGCACGGCAAGCGCAGGGTCTCGAAGCTTAATCATGAGGGTCATCTGCACATTTAGAACAGGCGTGCAGCAAGAAGCGTAGAAAAACATGAGCGGCTTTGACGATTGGCAGCTTGAGCGATAAGCCAGGAGTGCCCCTTGAGACGTCCTTCATGTCATGAGCCCCCCGGATCGAGTCCGAATGATCATCTGCCAAGGCTCCACTGGCCCATCGCGTCAGAGGGCACAGTGAATAGTCAGGTAGCGACTCGAGGATAGCCAGCGGTCAAGGGGCCACTGATCCTTACTCATCTCCGGACTGTGGCCTACATCTTGTCCAACACCCTCGAAGCTGCTGCATCTCGGCAGACATGGTGCTTCCTCGTACATATATGCACATGCAATAACTTTCTTAACCCCTAATGCCGAAATCTGTAGCCTCGCACTATGCGTACGACGCAGACGCCTTTGACGATGATGACACGCCGGGCACTCCCAGGAGTAGCAGAGGCAGCACCATCAGACGACATGGGAGACGCCTCGCATCCGACTGGGACTTGAAGAGCCGCCTTCCCTCACGACTAATTCTCGATGATCACGCTTCCTTGCTGGACAACCCTGATGGCCGACCCTCATACCGCGCTGTTGCATCAGCACCGCAATCGCCGAGAAAGACTTTCAAGAGACGGAATAGCGCCCCAGGCAGTGAACGACGTTCGGGGACCCTAGGTTCGCGAGTCGCAAAAGCTCTTGGAGCCGAAGCGAATATTGTCGAAGGTATGCATTGTGTCTCGTGAGCCCTGCTGTCTGACTCTCATTGACTTTGACCGCAGAGGACAACCAACAAAAGTTATCCGATTCCATCTACTACGACGACCGCGTGTGGTACGATCAATACACGAGTACCGACTGGGTACAGGACAGCATAAGCGATGCCTTCCGCTTGAAAGAGTTGCGTAGCCGTAAAGGCTTCAGGGGCAGGGCCGAGGGCTTGTTCGATTCCGCCCAGGGCTGGATACTGGTCGCCCTGATTGGATGTGTCACTGCTGGAATCGCTTATATTGTCGACGTCGCGGAGTCTGTCATCTTCGATTTAAAGACGGGATACTGTTCTCATGCATGGTACTACGGAAAGAAAAGCTGCTGTGGAGGCGCCAGTACCTGCGACCAATGGTCTCGCTGGTCGTTGCATCTTACCCCTGGCCCAGAGGAGAACGGATGGTTCGACTATGCGGCTTTCGTCTTCTGGGTGATATTCCTGTCTGTAGCAGCTTGTCTGATCACCCTACAGACAAAGACTGTTATCAGCTCAGCCATTAGTCTATCTACACTCGACGAGAACCTCGCAGCGCAAGCCCCAGCCTCCGGCGAAGCGAGAAAAGACAGTGTTGGAAGTCCCATGGGTCGCTTTGCCAAAGCCGCGCAACGGCCTCCAATGGTCTACTATCCTGCCGCAGGAAGTGGTGTGGCTGAGGTAAAAGTCATTCTCAGTGGTTTCATCATCCGCGGATATCTAGGTCTCCGAACTCTTATATTCAAGACTTTGGGTTTGATCTTGAGTGTGGCTTCTGGTCTCTCACTTGGCAAAGAGGGTCCTTTTGTTCACATCGCCACCTGTGTCGGCAATGTAGCATGCCGTATGTTCGAAAAGTACCACGTTAATGACGCCAAGCGACGAGAGATTCTCAGTGCTAGTGCTGCAAGCGGCGTTGCTGTTGCATTTGGCTCTCCAATCGGTGGTGTTCTCTTCAGCTTGGAGGAGGTCAGCTACTACTTTCCTCCGAAGACATTGTTCAGAACGTTCTTCTGCTGCATCGTAAGTTCGCTTGATCTTCTGACCCCGGAGAACATGCTAACTGATATATTCACAGGCTGCAGCATTGTCTCTAAAGTTCCTCAATCCCTACGGAACGAACAAGATTGTCCTTTTCGAAGTTCGTTACTTGACGGATTGGCAATTCTTTGAGATGATCATCTTTATACTTCTGGGCGTCCTCGGCGGTACCCTTGGAGCACTGTTCATCAAGGCTTCTCGTCTTTGGGCAACTACGTTCAGGCGTATCCCCAGCATCAAGAAGTACCCAGTACTCGAAGTTTTCATAGTCGCTCTGGTCACCGGACTTGTCAGCTTCTGGAACAGATATACTCGGATCCCTGTCTCAGAGCTGCTATTTGAGCTGGCAAGTCCTTGTAACAGCTTCAGCTCTTCCGGTTATGGTCTCTGTCCTACTGAGGAAAACATTCCCAATGTTATTGGATACCTCTGCATAGCATTCGTCATCAAGTCGGCACTAACAGTGGTGACCTTTGGTATCAAACTGCCAGCAGGTATATATGTGCCATCGATGGTGGTCGGTGGCCTTCTGGGACGTATTGTTGGTCACACAGTACAGTTTCTTACTTTGAAGTATCCACAACTTGAGATTTTCGGCAACTGCCCTGCGAATGGTAATCCGGAATCTTGCGTCGTGCCAGGCGTATATGCTCTTGTTGCAGCTGGAGCTACGATGACTGGTGTAACGAGACTTTCAGTCACTTTGGCAGTCATTCTATTCGAGCTGACCGGTTCTTTGGAGCACGTTCTTCCTTTCTCGATTGGTGTTCTGGTATCGAAATGGACAGCTGATGCGTTGGAGCCTCTGAGTATCTATGTGAGTTGTCTATTGCTAATCACAAATCCGAATCCGGCTAACACAATCAACAGGATCTACTCACCGACATGAACTCCTACCCATACCTCGATGCCAAATCCCACCCACCTTTCCTCGGCGACCTTGGCGATATAACTCACGAACCCAACCCAAAGCGTCTCATCGACATTTCCTCATCTCCCTTTGTCCACTCCCATCAGCTTCGCGCCAAACTCGAATACATGCACATGGCCGGTGAATTAGATGGCGGTCTGCCAATTATCAAAAATGACGTTCTCGTCGGCATAATCCCCGGCCCCGATCTCGAATTCGCCCTCGACCATCTCAGCGAAGACGATGCAGAAAACGCAATGTGCTATCTTGGTCGCCCAGCCTCGCGTTACTCTGCGGATTCCGGCTCTCCATCCGAATCCATGAACATCCTCGAGTCATCTGATGCAGAAATCGGGCGTGGGTTGCGCGACGGCGAGTTGGACTTTTCCTCATGTGTGGATCCATCACCTATGGCTTTGGATATCAAGTCTCCGCTTGAATTAGTCTTTGAGTGTTTTTCGAAGCTCGGGTTGAGGTATATCTGTGTTTTGGATGGGGGTAAATTCAAGGGATTGGTGCATAAGAAGGCGTTTGTGCGTTATGTCAAGGAATTGGAGCATCAGGAGAGGAAGGGGGAGCATTGATCTTTGGATTTCAACATCTCGGTGTTTCATTTTGATCTGATACACAAACGCAATGACGATGAAGGGAAGAGAAGTAGAAGAGGACGACTAGGCAACATGAATGAATTAATGAATTTCGAGATTTTACTGCAAACACTCAAAAATACAACCATGTGACTACGCTAAACGTGAAACAACCAGACAAGCATAACTATACACACATTAATTCATCAAACCCAACCTCCATCTCACCAACACTCCTAATACCCCTGCTGCTTTCTCCATTTCCCCTCCCACCCAGGAAAATAAGGATACTCATCCAACGTCTGCACCTCCCACTTCTCTTCGACAACGCCTTTTCTCCTCTGCTCCCTCTCCATCTCCTCCAACGCAGGCATAACCACATGCTCCGTATGCCACGTCCCCTTATACTCCATCAATTCCCTCTTCCCTTCTCTGATCACTTTCAACAGCAAACCGGGTATATACGCTTCCTCCGCAAAGGAAGCCACCGGTGTGAATAGGCATTTGAAATTGAACACCACGGCGCCGGAGAGGGGCAGGCGGCGCAGGGTTTGCCAATCTACGCGCAGGTTTGTGCGGGAGAGAGGGAGAGAAGGGTCCTGGTGGTCTCGCAGGGAGAAGTGGGGGTGGAAGGGTGGCATGAAGAGGGGTTCGTCTATTTCCAAACCCCAGGAACCTCGTTGGATTGGTTTGTCTGTGGGGAGTTTGGCGAAGAATCTGTGTGTTTGCGTGATACATCAGTACTGGTTTTAGATGTGTGCAAAGTAGAGAAACAGCGGCAAAAAGGGGAAAGGGGAGGAAAGAGATGGAACATACCTATCCATTGAAAATTCCATCTTTTCCTTGTAATCGGGAATAGGCTTGTGGATATCCTTGAGATCCATGCCGATTTTACTGGCGACACTCCAGCCCAGACTACTGCAAACAACACCGGCTCTGAAACTATAATATCCCGTCTCTGGATTCCTCAACACGATAGCAAAGTCCTCAGGAACGTTGTTCAACAACACCTCTAGCGGATCCATCTCTTTGAGATTTGTAGTTGTGTTGAGGATGTTATTGTGGAAGAGGAGGTTGCGGGCATCGATGGAGAAATGGGCAGGGTATCGAGAGCAGAGGAATTGCAAACACATTTCCATGAGTTCTTTACATGCGATTTCCGAACCGGGCAGGGATTGGAGTATTTCTGAGCCGTGGGCGGTGTAAAGGTCTTGTCGTTGTTTTATACGTGAGGTGTAGGTTTTGTCTAGTTCGAGCCACCAGTCCGGTTCGAGTTTTTTGTATGCTTTTGAAAGAGAGGATTGTATTAGATGGTATGTGCTGGGATTGGAGAAGAGGATGGAGGCGTTGACTTACACATTGTTTGGTGGTAGGCCCAGCGGATTGGTCGGTAGGGTCTGGCCATGGCGGTGTTGATGTTGAAATCGGTACAAGGTTTGGGCAGAGGGACACCACTGAGGGTGGCGTAATCTGGAAAGTTGCCCAATGCCTTGATTTCTTCCACGGTGAAACCAGTAGGGGTAGAGTATTTCTTGTATTCGGGAGCCAGCACATTGCGATCGTCTGGGAGAGGCTTGTCGGTGTTGTAAGGTAGTTCACTCAAGCCCTTGCCAGACTTTCCTCCGACACTGAATCTACTATCTGCGATTTCCGCGAGGGCAGGACGTCTGCAGGGAGGAAATGTGTCTTTGTATTCTTGACCAGGAGGAAGGGTATATTTCTCGGATAGTTCTCGTTTTGCTGGAGATGGAGATCTTGGAGGAGTCCATGATGGTCTACGTTGGAAATTGAGACCGAATCTGCTGAAAAGTAAGGCCCTTTGCTTCTCGTTCAGGGCGAAATATGATACAGTGATGATCACGAAGGTGACGCCAAGTATAGACAAGTAGAGACTCGCCATGCTTGTGACTGCCAAGGAATATGGGTTTGAGATAAGAGATATACAACAGCCACAGCAGCGACTATGAGACAGAATTGATGTAGTCAAATAAGAAGCAGATACCTAGGATACACACAAGTCTTATATGGAACCTGATAGAGAGATTGAAACGAGATAGGTTCCGAGAGCGGAGAGAGACGGCGTGGTATGGCAGGAGGTCACGACTGTACCGACTTACCTTGCCTGATTTAGGGCCATGTACGTAGCAAGCCATATCCAGTATCTATTGGAGGAGCAGCTCCTGCGCAAGAAGATAAGTGAGATAAGTCGGTCGTATCAGCAGGACCATCCGGGTATGGAAGTCCCGGCCTTGGCATTCACTTCGCGGGGTTGCGAAGGGCGGCAGCGAGGGGTCCAATCCCAAGCTCTGGAGACTTTTCGTCTCGAGAAAGATAAGGAAGTCAAAAAACAACATTCGAATCATGGGTGACGCAGATCTTGAACAGGTAAGTAAACACGACCATGATTGTGTAGTCTTGTCAGGAACAGATGATCTGACTTGGCGGTCTAGATTAGGCGTGCGCGCCTGCAAGAGATGCAGCAGCAGCAGGGCCAGTCGGGCGGTCAGGGTGGTGAGCAAGAGCAGAAGCAGCAGCGCGAAGGTAAGAGAGTAACATATGCTAGCTTCATATCTTACAGTGACTGATGTTGTGTTGGCACAGCCGAAGCGCGCGCAAGCATTCTGTCGCAAATCCTCGAACCCGATGCCGCAGACCGTCTAGGACGTATCCGCCTCGTCAAGCAATCGCGCGCCGAAGATGTCGAGAACAGACTCATCATGCTGGCACGCAGTGGTCAACTCAAACAAAAGATCAGCGAGGCCCAACTCAAGGACATTCTGGCCGCCATGTCAGAGCAGCAAGAGAAGAAGGAGACTGTCAAGGTCTCGAGAAGAAAGGGAGGCTGGGATGATGATGATCTTGAGGATCTGTTGAACAGCGATTGAGCAGCCAACGTATGCTTTTCCGATCTCCTTCGACCTTACGGCGCCCGCCTCCTCGACCATCCGGAATCACCCATCAACAAAACCGAACACGCGACCACGAACAAATTTGTCGATTGCATCCGCCTGCATAGTCATACATGCCATCCCATCGAGCCGATGCTCTACCAAAAGATACCATACTTGGATCGAACATAAGAGCCTTGATTCAGTAATTCAGACATTCAAAATCTTGCTCCAGCGATGCGCCCTCCTTCTTCAGTCCTGATTTTTTGTGACATCCGGAAGCAAGAGCTTGGTGAAACTGGCGAGATTCATGAACGAGGCGAACGTTTCGACGAGAAGTAGAAACAAGAGTAGCCATTTCGCAAAGAAGGTCAGTCTCACACTGTCTATTTATTCGCTCGCACCTCTGAACAAGTAATCATGTTCATTTCACTCTTACGTCTATGTGAGTCCTTAATTGTACGCTGGACTATCAATCAACACATGTTCAACAACATCACCAAACGGATCAACCGTCAAACAAAGAGCAAAGCATCTCTAGATCCCGGCATGCACACCTGGCCGACGATGTGACTCAACAGAAGGCACGATAGTTCCAACATCAGACTGCTTTTCCACCACCGCCCGACAGCCAATCAGCCAAACCCTCTCAACCTACCAAAACTCCCTCAAACAAACCCTCTTCCCACGCGACATCTTTAACCATTATATACCAAAAAGTTCTATCCTCTTTTAACAAGCAAATAAGCCGTGGTAGTGTAGTGGTTCAACACACCCGTGGTCTTAACACGACGCAGTCATTCGTTGTTACTCAACGTCGTGTCAGTCTAGATCCGAGGAGGTCGCGGGTTCGATTCCTGCCCATGGTGATTTTCTTTTTTGTAAAACTGCTGTGTCTGTTGTTCTTTTTTGTTCGATACATATCTAGTGTTCTGGTTCTTCGGTCGTTTTTGTCTTCGCTCTTGCAACAATACCTCTGCCTACTTCTTATTCCTCTGTTGTCGCTCACTGTAATCTTCGAGAGAGTTTCTTGATTGTACTCAAGCGTAAGTCTTACTCTGATGGGCTTGTGTTCACACCGCCGTTTCAACCACGATGCTCTTTTCCATATCACTACCTTGAGATTGTTCCATCATGTGCTTTCATCACCTTCATACTGTATGCGTCTACTAACATCGCCACTGTTCGCATCTCAACCCGTTCATCGAAACTATTTATACGACCACTTCTCCCCCGTCTATCCCAAACTTCGACATCTACGATGAGTTCGAATCTCACTATCGGTTTCGAAGCTCAAGACTTTAGCAAGTGCTTTGACCTGCCTCCTGTCCGTTCCTTGAATTCGATTTTCAAGCTCAATGTCGAAAAGGCAAGACCGGGTCAATGTAAACGTACATATCTGGCGACTCTCTCTCACGGGTGGACTACTACATGTCACCAACACCCAGGAAAACGCACGATATCTTCTCCATTGCTGCTTTACCGTGACTAGAGCCCCCTCACCATCTCCATACAATTTTTGACCTTCTATAGTACAGAAAAAAAAACTTAAAGTTGTTGATCTCAAATATCCCCCAATTGCGCTTTTTACAAAATGATTCCATCTCCGTTGTGCCTTTTTCCATTTCCTCCCTCTTGCCTCGATGTCCTCTGCTCTTGAATTGAAACTTGGCCCCATCGGTCTACAGATATCAAAGTTTCTCGATAATTTTACTGGAACTAGCATGGTTGCGATAATCTGCCATTGCGAAGGGAAAATGTCGCTCTGGTGAAAGATTGTGTAATCCTATACAGTGGCTTTCCAGTTTCTTCCATGATGGTTGATGGATGGGAGAGCGTGAAATTTCGAACATGGGATTATAGAAAAGAGGTATAGGTAGTTGGGCATTGAGAAGAAGAAGAAGATATCGAGTTTCCTGAGCAGACATGTAATGCTATGCCATGTTATGCCATTTCGTTTGTTTACCAAGAATACCTACTTTCCCTTTTCATCACGGGCGAGTGCGGGACTCCGTACAAAGCTTTTATTGAAGCTCTTGGATAATCTTCGTGTGAAGAACTTCAAGAGCACTGAGATGAGAAGCTCGCCGACAACGAGTGGATGGGTGGTAAGATTTGCCAAAGGTTGGCGTCAACAAATGATGTCACCCACAAGCAGCCGAGAAGCAAATGTGCAAAATAAGGTAGGCGAGGAGAGTAATAAGAGAGGTTACGAGAATTGAAAACCGAACAAAGTGCTGGGTTTGTGAAAGATAAAAAAGTGTCCGGAGGTGGTGATGTTTTAGTGATGGAAATAATGATAGAAAATAAAAAGACGAGGAATTACAAAAATTGGTTGTCCAGATCTTAGGGAGGCTTGGAAATGTTGCTCTCTCTGTTTCCTAAGGGGGGGAACATGGACAGCGAAATCCTCCCCTCAAACGAAACCCTCCTCCAATGGCCATTTCCACTTTCTTTGGGACACTGGCCTCTTCTGATACTGTTCGTGAACACTTTCTCCTGTCTCGTTACAGGTCGTTGTCTCTGCCAGCTTGATCTGGCAATCGCGTTCGCTTCGTGTATGATGTTCTTTCCAAAGCATAATCTTGAACGCGCGTCTTTCGTTTAGAAGTCGGGGAAGAGGCGGCCGTGTCTGGAGAAGAAGAGAGTCAGTTGGTGCATGTCAGATGCGAAACTAGGATAGACTTACTGGTCATCGCCCGTGTTTCCATATGCTTCAGTCTCTTCGGGGTATTTGTCGAACAGACTGGCATCACCTTGACCACCCTTCACTGGGGGCACGTAAGGAGCATCTATATCCTTCTTGGCCAGTCTCTCCCAGGTGACCTCGGCGAACCAAGGGTGTTGCATGACATCCTTGCTGCCACCGTGCAAGTTACCAAGACGCTTGGTCAGATCGTGGGTGATGAGCTTGCTCAAAAGATCTTGAGCATCGGGGTGGACGTATGGAGGGTACTTGACTCTTCCGCGAAGAATGTTCTCGTAAATCTTGAGAGGACTGCCCGAGTCCCAGAAAGGTGTGAAACCGCAAAGCATTTCGAAGATGAGGATACCGAGCGACCACCTGGAGAAGCTTGTTAGTAGGAAGAATGGAGAGAGGCGGAAAGAAGCAAACTCACCAATCAACAGACTTGTTGTAACCCTTGGATGAAACGACCTCGGGAGCCAGGTAATCTGGAGTACCACAAAGAGTCCAGGTAATGTCAGGAACCTCCTTTGCGAAACCGAAATCGGTAATTTTGAGATGACCGTGTCTGTCGAGCAGCAAGTTCTCAGGCTTCAAATCACGGTAGATGATGTCCATCGAGTGCAAGTAGTCGAGGGCGAGCGTGACCTCGGCGGCGTAGAACTTAGCAACGGGGTTGGGGAATCTCTGCGCGTTGGATTAGCCTTGTCGCAATGAGTCGGAGATGCAGATATGAACTCACTTGAGACTTGCGCAGCAAACTGAAGAGCTCACCACCCTCGATAAAGTCCATGACCATGTACAGGTTTTTGGAGTCCTGGAAAGTACCCCAGAGCGTGATCAAGAAAGGATGCTTGACCTTCTGCAGCATGCGACGCTCGTCGTTGGTGTGCTCGACTTGCTTCATCTTGACGACCTGTTGCTTTTTGAGCACCTTGACGGCGTAGAAGCGCTGGTTATGCTTGGACTGGACCAGGTGGACACGTCCGAAACTGCCGGTACCAAGAGTGCGGTTGATGGTAAAGTCACTGAGCGTGTACTTGCCCTTTGTCTCGCGCACAGGGTTGCTGGTGGTCTTGGGCTTCTCCATGGCACCATTGGCCATGTAGGCAGAGTCGTGAGGGTTGTTGGGCTGTGCTGATGGTTGATTGATGAGGTTTTGGATGCTAGCAGCATTCTGCTGCTGCGAGGGCTGTGGTTGGGCTGGCTGTTGTTGCTGGTAGGCTTGCTGCGGCTGCTGGATGTGCGGTTGGGCCTGCTGTTGCTGGATGGGGTATGATTGTTGATGCTGCATGGGCTCGGGCGACTTCTGTTGGTCTTGCTTGCTGTGGGCAGACTGAGGAGGAGTCAATTCGGTCGAGGGAAGCGACGACTGAGGTTGGGCTTGAGATTGCGCAGGGGCTGTCGACGCTGCAGCTGAAGCACCAGTGGGAGCCCTGGATAAAGCGGGGCTCTGGTCCTTGTGCTGGGCCTGGGAGGCGCTGGTGGTATGGCTGAGCTTGGTGGGTGAGGTGGGCGACGCAAAGGTGCCCTTGACGGGGGACGTGGGCGAGGAGAGGTCGTCCTTGGTCTTCTTCTTCTTAAGGAAGCCGAGCGATGGCATTGTGTGAGATGGTGCTGCAAGTAACTCCGCGCCCCGCAGCTGTGCTGGAACAAAGCGTCTGAGACTCCGTGTCCTAATTTACCACAATGACGATGCAAAAGCCCGCCAATGGAAGTAGATCGACGCGAGCTGACTCTGTCCGGTTCACTGCAAGATGGCGCTGCTGTAGGGATGGCGTTGCCGATTCTAGGTGATGGTGATGGATAACAAGGTGCTGAAGCTGGAGCTGAAGCTGTGCGAGAGAGGTGAAGGAAAGCGAGATCAACCACAGAGTTAACTCTCCAGCAAGGAACTAAAGAGCTAGTGGAGCCTCTCGACAACGTCCGTTATGCGCGCATCCAGACTCGCTCAAAGGCAATGAGATCGTTGGAATGCGGGTACCACCGACAGGCTTGTGCTCGTATCAGAGATGGTCAATATCACAACTGTTCACATGCGTTTGACTCGACGGGACTGCAGCTTCTACACCATTGACAAGTTCATCAAGCTGTCTCTGTGCATGAGCTTCTCTTTACCCTGTCCAATTCATCCCTGCCCCTACCCGCCCGGTCTCCTGCCCCTACCCGCCCGGTCTCATGACGACGTGGCCGAAACCCTCCATGTTTCCTTCTTCCCTCCACCCCGCAGCAATCAATTCGGCCGTTCGCGGCAAAGCCCCCGATCCGTCTCCCATTTCGTCTCGAGCTTTGCAACTTCGTCGACTAGGGAACAGCGATGTCTCAAGTCCCGTCTGTCCGTTTCACGTCCGCACCATGAATTGCCCTGAATATCGATGCCACCTACTCGCATCCCAACACCCTGCCCACGGAATAGATGCTTCCAAAAAGAACGGGGTTGCTTCTGTAGTGAAAACGATCTGAAGAGGTCCAAGCTTGCCCTTGTATGGTACCATCTTCCACTGCCAATAATACCATTTGTTATTCTACCCGCGTTGCTTATTGGGGTATCTCTTGCCAACCGTTCAACTATTGAACTTGCCCATCCTATTCCATGATCCTACATGTTGAATCCCACCTGCTGCTTCCTTCCTGCCATTTTCGAGCCTGATTGCCTTTTGTCGATCGGCCGAGGCCAAGCTACGAGACCGCGCTTATTCTCTGTTGCTCGAACTGCTCGTTCCTCTTTGCAGCAAATTTTATACAGTGCGTCAGTCAATATGGACAACCTATAGATTCACGAGTACTCGTATGCAAATGAAATTGTCATCAAGGTTGGGGGCAGTACAAGGCCAATGTTCAAAAAGTCCTATGTACAGTGCTAGCTCTACCAAGGCTATTGTTCGGGAGGAACATTTCAAGGCCTTTTTTTGACATGAACCGAAACGGGTCGTGCCGCTGTTTAGAGCATTGCTTGACTGCTCACTATAACCTTGTCAGCAAATTATTCTATATTCCAAGTGCTCCAGGCATGCCACATCACCCTGACAGGGAAGGCTCAAACATGTGGAGGCTCAAGAGGAAGAGGCACATACATGACTGAGTGTTAGAAACTCCTTCCTGGAATGATCAAATGAGATGAAGTTTCCTTTCTATACGGGGCTATCATCAGCCAAATGTAATGGTATATCTGTAGTGGGCACGCCAAAAGCTGCAGAAGACTTACCTGTGACAAGCAAATGCTCAACCGCATCACCCTATCGATCCTCACCTTGTTGGTACTGGGAAGCTCAAGAAGACGAGTTTCCTCGTCGTGTCTCTCGTCAAACCAGCCAGACACGAAATAGTCCCGACACCACACCAAGCCACGCAGCAGGTAGTCTTCAGGCAATGGCTTTATAGCACCTTGCAGGAAGCTACCTCTTCGACCTGCATCCGCGACTCGGTCGTCGATAGGTTCGGTCTTGATGAAACTGTTTAGGTAGGCGACAATCTTCGCCCAGGGAATGCAATTCAGTACTTTTGAAACCAGGGCGGCTGGTCCGACCGCCAGGTTGTAGATGCTCCAGAGAAAAGCCAAGATGGTATGTACATGAGGGAGGACGTTGAAGTCTTTTTCTCGCGATAGAACCAGTGCGAATGTGTTTGAAAGGAGGTAGAGGGAGTCATCCAGTGTAGAATCAGTTATTGGTTTTCCAGAATCCTGTTGCAGATGCGTTTCAGCCGAAGCATTCAAGTGTATATCGACTGTCTCCATTACCTGTATCCCTTTTCTGTAAGCTTTTGATAAATGACTGTCAAAGTAGCCATAGCCAAAACACGCTGAGATATTAGTAACGGCGATAAAGACGCCATGATCTTTCCACTTGAGTACGTGTCGGCGAATTTGGGTGTCGAGTCGTAGGTGATATGTAGAGACAACGACAGATAGCTGCGGCCCACAAGCTCGAGGTCTTGAAGCCAGCATCTTCGCATGCAGACAGAGGAACATGGAATCTGTTCCGTCCACATACGGTATCACTGCCCGTTCGGGCTCGACCTTCGCCAGTGGTGATAACAACGAAGAAAGTGACTCCATGGCAGACTCGAACGGCTGAACACAGGTCAACGCTCGGCAATAAAAGTATGCTTGCTGGATCACGTTCGGTCGCGCCAGTATGCCCAAGTGATGGTACAGTCTGCCCACATCTGGGTTCCTGTTTGACGTCTTTGAATACCAATCACGAGCCACACCGCCCCATATTTCACGATCTCTCATGTCTAACTCTTCAACCGCCATTCTGTACCGCGCCAAGTCTCCGAGGCATTCGATCCAAGTATCTTCGAATGACGGGACTGTTTCATAGAGCAAAGCGACCGTTTGATAAGCCACATAGATGAACTGAAGCATGTAGTCAAGCGAATCTGGCAGACGACGTCGTAGTACTTCCAGAAACGAATGGATACCATGCTTCCACATTCGGGCCGGCATAGAATATTTGGTGGCCAGCTTTCGTAGAGAGGAACTGGTTGAGGGGTGCTGCGACGCAGACAAAAAGTCATGGTGTTCGTATAGCAAAGTTCGATGCACTGCAAATAGTGCCTGCCATTGATCAAAAGAAAGGTTCCCACTCGCGCTCATATGTGCATTATCCAGCTTGATGCATTTCGCTTCGACCATAACTAATGCAGCATAGATACCTTTGATTTCTGCTGTGAACTCATCTTGTGACATCAGCTCTGTTTGTCGCAGAGATCTTGGCCCATTCAGTCCTGGTATTGACTGCGCAATGTCGAGATATAGTTTCTCCGTCGGACGACGACGGCGCTTCAAGCCTTCTGAGAATGCCTCGGGTGTTCGCGGATCTTCTGGGTCTGGGAACAACGAACGTCCTTCCGTAGCGCTGATTGATGCGTCGCTTGTCAATGGGGGGCACGCTGCGCAGTCTTCGGGAGTACTCTTCTTGATGTATTTCAATGCTGCGCAAGAAGTCCTGATGGCGATCCCTCTGTCGTAGTCTTTCGGATACATTGCCGTCACATCCGCAGCGCAAACTTCTGAGCTTGCCGGACGCTTTTTCGAGACTGAGCTCACCCTGGGTTCTGGATATATGGCCATTCTTTCATCAGCGTGTTCCAAGGATAATCGACCAAGTCTTGTGGCTGCCGTCGTATCGGATGGCGCTACTCGGAATGATGGAACTCGATTTTTTGTAGTCTTCATTTCGGCAGGAACTTTCAATGTTGGACCGGGTTTTGTGCGCTTCTGTGGTGACTTGCGGCCTGGGTCTTGGGCCCTAGAGCAAGTCAATCGAGTTGTTTCGAATTTTGGTCAAAGGAAGTGACCTAGGGATGTCTGCTCTAGTCAAGCTCTGGGTTGGATGGGGCTTGACACATACGGATAGACTGATAAGGCATTGCTGTGGAAGGGAGAAGTTATCCATTCTCCATCTTTGTTGTACGCTTTTCCCAAATCATGGTTCGACTTCGGATGCGCTCGCAGCGCACGAAGGCCATCATAGAATTCGGTTTCCTCCCCAATCTCGATACAACAAGAATCAAAAGAAGGCTTCAGTGGATCGCGGATTCGGCAGCGTAAGGATTCATGTGGATCCGCCATCACTATTAATTGATAGGAGATGTAGTTGCGACGTGGGAGACAGGCTTCTTAGCAGACTCATTCGTTTGTCCTGCTTCGGGTATTCCAATACAATATCGAAAAAGGCTGATTTCATGGAGATGCAATTGTCAGTAATTACGCGGTAGACAGAGTGCGACGTGGCATCGACAAAGTTTCCACGTCACACAAGGTTGACCTGACACACGGGCACTCACCACGAACGGCCGAGAGAAAACTGGCGATAAAGACAGTGAGCAACCCAACAAGTACATGGTAGAGCAGGGGAATTGTTTATATGTGTGCACCTATAGTTGACTGGTCAACTCTTAATTTTCCAGGCAGACACACTAAGACGTATACCTGGTGGCTTGCTAAGGCAGGCAGACATGGTTTCCGAAGGATCGTCAAATCACGCCAAGATGCACCCAAGTGGGCGGGGTCTATGATATTCTATTGGACTTTTAAGAAGACTTTCTTCTGCACCGGTGTCATGTTCCTGAGTCGAAACGAAATATAACCTGCCGCATCTGCCTGTGCGACGTGAGATTGTTTCTTCAGCTCGTCTTTATCGCTTTTTAAATAACAATATCCAGAGGATGGAAGATCATGCGCATATTGTGCTGCCTTACGCCAGCCGGTCATGCAGCTTGTCACTGGTCACGCCATGGTTTACTTAGTCAAGTTTCAAGAGCGGCTACGAGCAAGTTGTGGTCCGAAGGGACGTTGGTAGTAATGGAGTGATCACAATGCATACATCTCTGGCAAAGCACGGTCTCACCGCACCTCTTTTTGATGACGAGGCAGCGTGACCATCCGTTCCCGGCTCAAAGCCAGTCAAGTTTTCATGTCCGGTCAAACCTGTAGCATGTTACAGATCAGCCTTGATGAATAGCCTAACAATAATAAGTAAGCCGCAAGATCGTGGACAGTCTGCTGTGCAGCCGGGATCTTGTTTGCGCACAAGCACATCTGGAGCTCCGCGTCTGTGCATGTACTGCCATGGTAGTGCAGTTTTCAGGTGATCTGCTAACACATGCGTGAATATGGTTGCACACGAGGTGTCGCGATCCATCATGCACCTCGTCCGTCTCGGACGTCTTCGCAACGAGTCACGAAGTTCAATGTCGCCCTTCCCTGCAATATGTGTTGGAACCAACAAAATATGAGGATATCCGACAAGTAACCTTCAAGTAGAGCCAATATTTGCTCAAGAGACATGTACCGACTACCTGATGGTCTAAGGCGGACTTTCTTGCCTTCACCTGCGACGAATCGTTTCCTGGATTGTCCAGCTCATCATGTGAAGGCAACCTCTTCGAAGACGATCGCACGAGTTCTCATCACGGCAGCCAGTTCCAGAACGAAGTGCTGTAAGATGACTATGTTCGTCACGATATGGCTTAAAGTGGCTTCTCTGCTTTCGGGATCATCGCTGTCTCCCGTAGAAACATGGGCCGTCGATCCTGCTGCGTACTCGAAAATCGTATTCTGCTCTGAGAGTTGGCCAGGATTGAAACGGATCTTGCTTCTCAGCATTTGCGCTTCGTTCTGTTTGGACTCGGTTTGTACTGAGAGATTCTCAGCTGGCCAACTCTCTTCCTCTGGCGACTCCGGCGGTGGTGGTCTGAATATTGAGTTCTGTTGCTGGCTCTGGGGTGTTTGCGGCAGAGAGCTAGATCTTGGCGGCACGCTTGACAAGGACCCATCTCTCACTCTCGCAGGCGTTGAAGAGCGGGAGATACTCGACTCACGCGATGATGATCTCTGCCTTGATCCTGCTTGAAGACGCTGTATCTGGCGGTTTTCGGTTGGCCGTGATGATTCGGTCGACTGCCTGTTGGAATTGGTAGAAACTTTGGGCTGAGTGATTAACTCCTCCCGACCAGCTCCACCCAATATTGCGACACGTTTCTCAATCAGATAATCAAGGATTGGGATATCAAGACGTATGCGATCGACCTGACCTCTCAAGGCGCGCAAAGTCGATGGCAATAGTGGGTCTTGAGAATCTTCTCGTCGCTGCTGCGAGTACACGGACTGCAGCAGACGGAGACTTGCAGCTTCTTCTTCGTCTAGACTAGAGTTGTCGAACGTCGGCTCAAGTGATGTCGCTTGATATTCTGTCCTCGGCACAGCAAGCCAACCATCAAGACCTACGTTCGCACATGACGCTAGACAAATTGTTGCTTCGGTCAAGGCGAGGTTGACCTCTACACTATTGGTCAAAAATGATCCAAAAAGATCGGTAATGGACTGGATGTAAGGATCGTGAGACAAGACCTTCAGGACGGAGGACTCTTCGGCAGTTTTGTTCGCCAATTGAACTTCGAGAGGAACAGTGATATCCTGGCAGGCGGTGGCATACGCCTCATCAACGTCAGGTTCACCACCAAGGTCAGTGGCGATCTGAACCAGACCATCAGTCTCGATGCAAAGCGCTTGAATGGTCCTCTTTTCTTCTGCTGATAGTGTTGACTTCGATTGCAGAAGAGTAGGTGTGGTATATTTGCGGTGCCTTGTCAGCATAACAGACGAAAGCTTCATAGCAGCAACGACTGTCTGAGGATTCTGGGATCTGACACCGTTGAGTATGAGATCGACCAGACTGAACAACGTAGGCTCAAATTTGTCTTCGTCACTTTGAGACTGAGATAACAACATAAGAGTGCTCTGCCGTCTTTGAACAGTAGGTGAAATAGGCTCCGACTGGGCATCGGGAATAGCCAAGAGATATTGTAGTATTAATCGCGTCAGATCGGGATGATCTAGAGATTCGAAGATGTTTGTGAGATAAGTGAGGACAGCGACGGAGGAACCCCCGTCAGTGTCAGAAGACTGAAGTAGTGACGGATATAAGAGTTGTTGCAGGAAGAGGATACGGAAATGGTCGAGAAGAGTAGTCTTGACACTTTCTGATTTGCAGTGTTCAAGAACATCTTGCCAGAAGGCAAGGTGTGATAGGAAGGTGGCCATGTGTGTAGCGTGTGTCGGTGAGAAGATGCTTTCAGTTGATGAAGTTTGCTGAGCGTCGACGTAGTCGGATAGAGCAAGAATCATGGGAAGACGATCATGGTCATGTAGTATCGATAGCTCACGGCTCAGTTGACTGTACAGGGCTCCAAGACCCGAGGCCATCAGGGTTGGTAAGTCGCTTTCGATGATCCAATCTTCCAGGTGGGTAGAGTTGTCGACAGCCTCGAAGATGTAAAGCAGGCCAGTGCGAGCAAAGTCGCCGATGCGGCCATCATGGTGTATACGGTCGATCAAGAGGTAGCACAAGGGGAAGTCGTCCTTCTGAGTCTGGCCAGCGAAGTGATTGGGGTCTTTCTGCGAATCGTCCTTGGTGGCCGATGAGGAGAACCAGACTCCCAGGATGTTCGGTTGGATGCGAATCTTTGCAACGACAGCAAACAGTAGTTCGACTACATCGGCCTCGATGTCTTCTCCGTAGACGCCTGAGTTTGAGTCGATGACACGCAGAGCGAAGCGCATGAAGGATCTGGCAAAGGCGGCCGAGGCGACAAAATCTTCATCCTCGCTCTCGAGCAACAGACTGAATAGAAGAGTGGCTTGGCGTACGAGACGTTCATCGCGAGAAGTCGAAGCGGCACGAGCGACGACACTGTAGACTTGGGAGGATTGGGCGAAGTTGAGACAGAGGTGTGGAGCAGGAGTACGGCTCTCTTCGGCGAGTAATGCGGTGATCTTCTGGAGGGAGGAATAGAGCTGGTCAAGGGCAGGGCCATGCGAGGCCAGGGTCTGCGGACGGCCACATAGTTGTAGGATGGGATTGTATGCTCGGCGGAATCGTTGTAGGCGTTGTTGCGGACTGGACGCTGCTGCCGTGGCAGACTTGTTGTTGCTCACGCCGCCAATGAGTTTCGTCCACTACGCAAGAGCAGTCAGCAAGCTGGGAGCAGAAGAGGACGCCAGGCCGAGTCACTCACAAAGTCCATGGAAGGTCTGCTGAAGGCCAGGTCGACTTTCTTCTTGACTGCTCGTGACTGCTTCAGCTTGTTTGCATGTGAATCTGAAACGGCAGGGGCTCGAAAGCACAAACCATTTCCCCGGATTCCGATCATCGCTGACGTACATGGGAAAGTCTCCCGAGGTCGGTCAATCGCATACCGATATCATTGCATGTGCCTTTTTGCCTCATCTTGTACATCCTACCTTTCTTTTGTCATTTTACTTGACTCTGTTCTGTTCCCACTATCCTAATCCGATACCCTTCCTTCCGTCATGGGCACTCTGACGGCTGAGATGCCCCGCTTGCCCGAGTATTGCGACCATAAACTACCTACCTCATGTCGCCTATCTTCGATCCCGAACTGCTGTGCTTGCGCTGATGAGCGACCACACCAATCGAGTTATTCGACCTATGTTGATGGTGTTGGTTTCGTCGCCAGGGGTGCCCGCTGGGATCGCTACTGTTGGCCTTGTTCCCGTACCAACATCTGTTCCATCCTGCCCAAGCTCGTTGCTAATTCCATACAGAGTTCTGGAGAAATCGTGTCGCTCAAACCAACCTACTCCCTACGCAAACTCGTATCCCTCAAACACCCGATCAGTCAGACTTCCTAGAACGATGGTACCAATTCTACAATGGCTATCGTATAGTCTCTCGCCATGATGGTGCCGAAGAAAGAGTTGCTGTCTTGGGCGAACGCTTCAGAGATGTCTCTCCCGGTCGTCTTCCGAGAACTTTGGACGAGCTAAGAGCTGGTCAAGAACGGAGTAATGCAGACCAGCCCCAGCACGTCGAAGTCATAAGAGATGAAGCTCCAGAAGGCCCTTCCCTTGAAGCTGTTCTCGATCAAATGTTTGACGAGGCTGAAGAGGATCAACAGGAGGCCGACCAAGATCCTCCAGCTCTAATACACGCGCCATTTACATTCAACTCGAATGACAACAGCAATAACTCTCGCGTCGCAGGCCAGGTTATGAGGCCTGCCCCATCAAGAAATCCTGAATATCAGGCTCGTAGGATCTCAGCTCTCAGAAGAGAATTGCTTCGTATGAGAAATGGCATTGAGCGTGTCATATCTGGTCTCAGAGATCTAGGCGAGCCTATTCCCGATCATTCAGAGACCACTACTCGTCTCTCTGACCTGGGCAGGTCCCTCGAAGTCATGTCGGTCAGAGACTCGCCTTTATCAAGACAGTCAGATTCTGCGAGTCGTGAGTCACGCGCTCCTATAGTAGGCTCTGTCTATCGCGACCCTGAACTGGTCAACGTTCAACAACGCTTCGATGAAGCTCAGAGACAGCTCGAGCAAGCTCAGAGGTTCCGCGATCAATCAGCGATAGAATTCCAGCTCGCCCAGGCCAGCCAAACAGAGACGTCGGAGATCCTAGAGGGTGCAGAACTCGACCTGACTGAGCATAGAGAGCAGGTCTCTCAACTCCGTCGTGAACAGCGCACTGCTGAAAACTACGCTCGCCTTTTTGGTTCGCGTGAAGATATGGAAATTCAAGGTGCCGACTACGAAAGTCCTATCGGTGGAATGTTCACGCGAGCCTGGGACCGTTTCAGAGCTGCCGAGGGGGTCAGACAAGATGAGAGAACTTTGCGACAAGTCTTGGAGCATGAACAAATGGCCACCGGACCCTTGTTTTCCGGAAATAATGCAGAACCGAATCCAGCTGCCGACACTGTCTACGAGGACCGCTTGAACGAATATTACACTATGCTCAGGCAGCAAGACTGGACACAAAACAATAGAGAGAATACAGCAAACATTGGCACTGCTACTGACTCGAACCTTCCAAATGTTGAGGCGTCGGTCTCAGAGGCAGCGACACAGGCAACAGAGCCTTCGACCGAACCCGAATCATCCCAACAGATGACCACACTGGAAAGACTTTTGCGCAATACTCCTGAGCCGCAAAGAAGCTCTATCATCGCTCGAATGGAGCAGAATGGAACGGCTGCGGCTCTCCAACACCCTGACACTGGCAATACCATCGACGTCTGGCGACGTTTGCGCGATGCTTACGCACCCTTCCGTGGGAACTGGGAAGAAGAAAGTGAATCATCGGAAGATGAAAATCGTGCTAGAGGAGGCCTTGACGCGGAAGACTCTGGTCGCCCTGAGCCCAAGGAAGATGTTGACATGACACTCAAATTGGACTGCAAGATCTGCTACACCCAAACTGCCGATACTGCTTGTCTACCTTGTGGTCACTTGGTAATGTGTCAATGGTGCAGTGCACAGCATTCGCCTGTCATGCAACACGACAGAACAAGGCCACGTAAACCCGCCAACTGCCCAGTCTGTCGTAAGAAGATCAAGCAGAAGGTGCGCATTTACCGAGCGTGATCCACTCACACAGCAGACAAGACATTATTGACTAGGTACACGACATGTCGATAGCACGCTATAGAAACACAGCCGCTGTCTGGTCATCAATATCAATGCCACTGTTGGCCAGTTCCTGATCGGTAATGTCGCCACATCCGTGCAACCTGTTGGTTCGAGATAGGCTTGCGCGTTCCATAGAGGCCAACGGTGAGTAATTGTCTCCACCGCACGATCATTCATGCTTCATCAGCTGGTGGAGTAACAAGAACATGCTTCAGGGGCGCTCGGCAATGTTTCCTTCTAGACCGGGGAAGATTTGTGGAACAGAGTGTGGCGCACTCGGCCGAGCTCCCTTCCTTGTAAATTCTGGAAGGTAAAGCGACTTTAGCCGGGAGAATAGTCAGACTTAGAAAGACTTAAAAGAGAAGACAAGAGCCCTCGAGCACTTGAGAACATCTTGATCTGTTTGGACTACATCGACAACAGCAACACAATGGCAAACGAAAAGACACTTCTTTCGGAGCTTCGTGCTCGTAGTGCAGTTGATTGTGATACCCTGGACGTGGAAGGTATGGCTTATATACATATTCAGACACCTAATGGTATTGCCGTACTCACTTTATAATATCATAGTCGCCAAAGCATTGGGTCCCTTTGTTGATTGTACATCCAACCAGGTGCGAACACATCAAGTGCGTTGACCAAAAGATCTCGGTGCTGACATGAACATCACCAGGCCATTGTCAACATCGAGTTACAGAAACCCGAGAATGAGTCCCTCATCATCGAGTCAATTCAATTGGCCAAACAGATGTACGAGCAGTATGCCTCTGGAGCAACTTTCGAGCAATTCGCCACAGAAGTAATGGTGAGCGAAACCGCATCAACCATGTGTACACCTCAAATCTAACCACCTCCAAAAGGCAGTCAAACTCTCGGCAAGAATGATCCCATATCTCACCGGCCGCGCTCTTATCCAGACAAACCCTTACAACGCCTACTCCACCGCCGCCACAATCGCAAATGCCAAACGCATCATTGCAATTTACAAGACTGTGCTGCCATCTCACCCAAGCAACCGCGTCTGCATCAAAATCCCAAGTACTTGGGAAGGCATTGCCGCGTGTAAAGTGCTTGAAAGCGAGGGCATTGTCACTCTAGCCACCACACTCTTCAGCTTAGAACAAGCAGCAGCAGCAGCACAAGCCGGATGCTCCTACATCGCCCCCTACGTCAACGAGCTACCCGTGCATTTCATCCCTGGGTAAGCAACCCCCTCACTCGCAATTTCCTCCTCAACAGATGGTGTAGTACTAATCTGCAGCAAACAGCCACATTGACAACGACAAAGGCTTCACCCTAACCCGGTCCTGCCAATCCTTCTACACCCGCATCAACGCCAAAACCCTCGTCATGCCCGCCTCGTTGACTTCTGTGGCTGAATGTTTGCAAGTGAGCGGTGCCCACCACATCACCATTTCACCTCCTCTTCTTGCCGCTTTGGCCGCCACTCCCGCACCTGCTATTTCTTCTACCTCTGCACCACTGTTTTTCGATCAAGTGGTGCAAGGTGAGGAAGTGGGAGATGAGAAATTGATGGCAGATGTGAGGGAAGAGGCAAAATATAGGATCAGGTATACTAGACTCAGAGATGGAAAAGCGGAGAAGAAATTGGTGGATGCGATTAATATTTTTGCGGATTGTCAGGATAGTACGGAGGAGCTTGTGAAGAGATATTCTAAGTAGAGAGGTGTGTGAGATTTGGTAGATATGTATATTGTATATCTCGATGGAGGCTGCCTCTCGTGTTACGAGAATCGTGCATTGGTTCAGCTACGTGCGTGACAAGACTTAGCACGCGAAGAGATTAGAAAGGCGGACGCTGATCAAAATGTTGACTCGCGAGGGAAGGTGTAGACAAGGAGTACGGACACAACAGAAGCAGTGCGACTCTCTTGCCAATTTGTAGATATGAACTAGACCAACAAGAGATAGAAGAATATACAGCCATACACTCATAAACCATTGAACATACCTCACCTCCTACCTCACCTCCTACCTCACTCTCAAATTACCCAACCACCTCCCACCACCCCTACCAACCCACCCGGCCACAGCAACAGTAACCACCCCTACCACCCCAACAACACCCAAAACCTCATTACTAACAATCGACTCCTCCCTAACCCTCCCAATCCTACTCTCCCCCTTCCCCTCCAAACCCCCCTTCCCATCCCCCTCAATCTCATAGTCCTTCCAATCCACTTTCCCAGTAATCTCTTGATATTCCACAACATTTCCACTCCAATTATTAGTAATTAAGCCATCATCGTTTTTATACCAGCTCTGACAATTCGGGTCCGCGAAAGCGGAATTTTGGAGTTCGCGTTGGAGTTGGGAGTTGAATTCGATCATGCGGGAGGATTTGGGTCGGATGGAGAGGGAGAGGTTGTGTTTTCTGGCGGAGAGGATGGGGCAGATCAGGGCGTTGATGTAGCGGGATTGGGCTTCTATCATGAGGATTATGGAGTTGTGGCCGAGGTTTGTGTTTGGGCCGTAGAGCATGCCGACTATAACGACACACGCCACAGAGTCAGTAGATGTAAATAGGGGATGAGGGAGGAGGAAGGTGGGAGATTGAAAACTCACAGTTCGGCATATCCTCCACGGTGATCCCATAAAGAGCTTTTGCACCTCCTTTCCAAACTTCAGAGAGAGGTTTTCCGGCATACCCTCTCATCTCAATCGGATGCATGAAATCCAAAGTTTCGAACCCCGTGGCGCAAATGATGAGATCGTAATCATCTACTCTTCCATCTTCAACTTCAATCCCAGAATCGGTGATGGCAGAGATCTTATCAGTGATCAAATGAACATGTTCCTTCGTCAAAGTAGGATAATAGTCATCACTGATGATAATCCTCTTACACCCTGGATTGTAATTCGGCTGCAACTTCTTCTTCATTTCTTCGTCATCACCAAATGCAGTATCCAGCATTTGTTTATTCAGAGTGCGGATCTCTTCTGCTCCTAGCGAGGAAGTATCGCCGATGATGTGGTAGAAGGATTCGCGGAAATCCATCTGGAGGGCGCGTTTTCGCCACATTAGGGGAGGAACGTATTTGAAGAGACTTCTTGTCCAAGAGGGGATGGGGGCGTCCAGGCGGGGGGTCAGCCAGTTGGGTGTGCGTTGGTAGATTCCTACTTTTGCTGCGACTTTTGCGATTTCTGGGATTATTTGGACGGCGGTGGCGCCTGTAGTTGTTGTTGTTAGTGATTGAAGGCCTGTAACCTGGTGGGTTTGAACAACATACCATTGCCAATGATAGCGATCTTCTTGTCTTTCAAGTCATAACTCCAATCCCAACGAGCAGAATGCATGACTTTGCCTTGGAACCCCTTCAACCCAGGAATCTGCGGCCACTTAGGCACATTCAATTGTCCCACGGCACTAACCAGGAAATCGGCACTGATATCGTACTCGGGATTAAACTCAGCATCTTTACTCCCCTTCGCAGTGCTGACATGTACGATCCATTTCTTCGCTTCGTTATCCCAAGTTGCGTTTTGAACAGTGGTGTTGAAGCGAACGTGTTGGTATAGATTATACTCCTGTGCCACGCCCATCAAGTAGGATAGAATTTCCTCTTGACCCGGGTATTCGCGTGTCCAGGCGTGGTTTTGGGCGAATGAGTAGGAGTAGAGTTGGGACCAGACATCACAGCAAGCGCCAGGATATTTGTTGTCGTGCCAGGTGCCGCCTACACCGCTGCTCTTTTCGAGGATGATGAAGTTTTTGCAGTTATTTTGTTTGACAAGGTCGATAGCTGTGCACATGCCTTTGATAATGCAAGTCAATGAATGGTATTCTACAAGGGCAACGATGGTTTGAATGTACCTGATATGCCTGCACCTATGATGACTACTGCTGCATTGGCATGGTCTTGGTTTCCAATTGGCACTTCGGGCCAGGGTTTATCTCCAACCATGATTTCTTGGGTACGAATGAGCTGGTCAAGTGTTCTTTGGTTTGTGATAGAAAGCAGAGTTCAATGTGGAAAGGGCAAGAGGCATGGTCGAATATGTATCGCGTGCCTCTTCGGATGTCAAACACCCGGACAGTGACACCTCTTCGGACAACCTGCCTTCATTGTAGCAACGATGTATTCACGAACGGATCGTCAACCTTGATTTCCTACGGTGGTGTCAAAGAAGGTGGGGGTGAGGGTCTGAAGAAGAGGGGTCTGCCTTGTGTCCCCTCATTGAAGCCTCGGTCTTCCGAAAATGGTAATTTGTGATCTTGAATCTGGTGACACAACAACGAGAGATGTAGATTTACATTAGAAGTTTGTAATATGCATACATGAGATCCGGCATTTGAGTCATATTGTACTGACATTGTTTGTCGGAAGAGTTGCTGTTTCCAGATACCTGGCCAGGTCTGCCAAGAAACGACGTGGAAGATACCTACTCCCCTCGTACACAACATCTTCTTAAGCTTTCGACTTTAGTTTCTCAAGGAAATTTTCAGGAGCAGGTCCATCAATCATGAGAGGAAGTTCTGGATCGCCCTTCTCGCGGTAACTCTTGTACCCAGGTCTTTGGACAACTCGCTTGAGGTAGGCCAAGATGTTGCTGTATGCGCTGAGGTCGATGCTGTAAAAGGTACGCATTGTGGTAAGAGTAAAAACGGTCATGATGTCGGCAGCAGTGAACTCTTCGCCTGCTAGCCACTTGTTGGTGCGACCTAGACGACCGTCGACATGACGAAGGTAAAGATCCAGCTTTCCTTGATAGCGCTTTGCAGTGTCGTTGGATGAGTCGACACCGGCAGCTTTAATGCTCATGAGACGACTCACAGCTGGCTGTAAGGTTCCGTTGGAAAAGGCGAACCAGTAGACATAGTCGGCGTAGTTTGGATGCGATGGTGGCAGAGCCAGGCGACCATCTCCGTGCTTGTGGATGATGTACTCGACACAAGCGGCGGATTCTCCCATGGTCAGGTCGCCATCTTGGATGACGGGAGCGGAACCAATCTCATAGAGATCTTTAATAGCCTGAGGAGAGAACATAGGATCACGATTGTGTAGCTTCAAGTCGTATTTGATCTCCAGCTCCTCGCAAAGCCAGACGATTCTCTCGGATTGAGAGACGCGCATATGATGTACGGTAAGCATGGTAATCGATTTGATGTAGGTTGAGTTGTAGTTGTGAGAAAGATGGATCATGAAAATAATGGATGGTAAATTGTCGACTATATACTCTAGACCTATTCGTACTCTGACGTCGTGGCGGTATCGGTAGAAAGTTTAGAGGGTGGATGATGTCGCATGGGGATTGCTGATTTGGAAGGAAGGTGCCAAGGCGGGGGTTTGGACAGCGAGCGACAGCGGGTGACAGGGAGGGAAGGAAGCTTGAACCATCACCATCATCTCTGTACTTTACATCCATCGAACCTGTCCAATATACAACGTCACAATGGCCCCTCCAGGTGCGCATGCCATGGACAACCCAAGAGCGAACAACTGCTGACGAAAGACACGACAGAAGCAACCCAGAACACGCCGCTCGCGCCATCAGTAGAAAAGGCCTACTATCGCAAGTGCATAGAGCTTAAGCGCCGATTGAACGATGTCGAAGAAGCCAACGATGCTGCACGCCAGCGCAAGGCCCGTCTGAACAGAGCCATCATGAAGATGCGCCTCGAACGCGCCTTTCTTCTCGAACAACTAGCAAAGCGCCTACAAAACACTCCCGATGGTACCGACAAGATCAAAACCGACAAGATTACAAACAGCGACTAGATGTCGAGAATGCTAGGCTGGATATGCGGCCTGGAAAACACAGGCACAGATGCTCTCGACGACCCCGTGAAGAGAGAAGACTCCCTCGAATCCTACATCGAACAAGAACCCGACTATGAATTGTTCCCGAATAATGGCAATTTCCCCACTGCCACGGTCTTATCCGACGGAACTCCCGTACGCCGTCTTCCTTGGGAACGGTCATTTTGACAACACACGCATCCTACCACTGTGATCCGACAAAGCTACGAAAGCTTCACACTTGGCATTTCACCACTCTACCATCTTATATACCCATGACTTGGCCGTCATCCATCCATCATTCTATGGACATGGCTCTGTGGCTTGCCTTCGATCTGATCGCACATGCTATACACCGCACGAACCACCGCTGGAACCAACCTCTACACGACAATAAAGGGCGCCTGCTCGAGTCGTACGCGCCTTCATTCATACCCAACTTTATGTGATCCTTAGCATCATTTGAAGATATTCTTCGAGCTGGAGATCGTGGTGGCGTACAAGGCTCCAAAGACGGAGCTGCCTTCGAGCCATTGGAGTGGAGATTATCCTACTTCCCTGTTATCATGGATCTATTGTTATACTCGCTTTTCAACTTGTTGTTCATCTTCCTCAACGAGCCATTCTTTTTCGTCGGCTTCCCAAAGGCCCTGCCCTCGTATGCCTTCATGGAACCTTATGAAGCCAAGATGAGGAACACCCTTCGGTAGCAACTTAGTACTCTTAATGTCAAGTCCAGCCGCATCGGCTATCATTTCCGCTTGCTCCTTGAGTTCTTGCAATGATTCCGTGCTCTCTATCACCTCCAATACTTCTTTGTGTTCACTCCACGGTTTCGCTCTCAGCAAGTATTCAGCATTGGTCTTGCTAACACTCTTTGCTTCCGATATTTGCAAACACGCCGTCAACACTTGGGTCAATGCGGCTTGAGCCAAATCCGGACTGAACAGATGATTCGGAATCTCGTCTGGCTCCGTGCTGTGGCCGAAGGGATCGAGCGGTTTCAATAGCGTTCCCTTTGGGTATATGAATTTTTGCAGGTACAATTGAGCCAATGTGATATTCGCCGGCAGGTAATGATTCAAAGAAGCCAATTTCAACCATTGACACGCGAGGTCAATCCGCATCTGGGGCGTTTTTCCAAAAGCATCATGATGGTGTATATTCGTTTTTGGGTCCAAGTTGATGTTGGGAGAATTGAAGTAATGCGCAAAGCCGTGCAACTTTTCCATGAAAGATTTTGGAGGTTGGGGCGGTTCGGCGGGGGAGTTTGCGTAGTATTCTCCCAATTCGTGGGCGGCTTTGTAGTGGCCAGAGGCGGCGGCTTTTGTCATGTTGTAGAGCCAGTCGTGGGTATGTTGGTTCCCGGCCATGTGGAAATCGAGGCGGGCGAGGTTGAAGTAGGCCATCGGGTCATCCTTTTCTAGTCCGCACATGTATGCTTTCATGGCTTTGACGTTTTCTCCTCGTGTGACGTGGAGGTAGGCTAGTTCGATCCAGGGGGATGAGAGTTCGTCCTGAAGTTCGGAGTATTTGTCTTGTGTGGTTGATGGCTTCGGATTCATGATGATCTTGAGAGCGCGGTTGTAGAGCGCCGTGGCTTGTTCGATGAGGCCGTTGTGTCGGGCTACGTTTGCTTCCATGACTATAGCGCGTACGTTGCCTGCTTTTGATATGTTGCGTAGGCGTTCCAGTGCGAACATGGCGGTTCGAGTTCTCAAGACGCCTGGTTTCGTCGCATCCTGTCGCAAGCAAGATCCTACGACTTGAATTGTAGCTTCGGCATGTCCGCTCTCAGAGCAGAGTGTGACCAACTCTCTGCCTGTCCTTGCACACCCTGCTCCTCCCTTGTTGCGTAGGATGAATGAAAGGCCGTAGACGTCGTCTAATGACATGTGGTGAATGTCCTCCATGAGCTTGATGGTCGTTTTGAACTCTGCGGCTGCATCGCCATTGTTGCTCCTCGTGTTGACACGCCAGCTGAGCAGGAATCTTGCTTGGTTGTCGGTCATGAGCATGGCAGCCTCCTTGGTGGTCTCGGCATACAGGGCCCTCTCGTCAGCTGTCAGAGGCGTCACTTTTCTGTTTCGCTTCTCTTGTTCGGCGATAAAATCGTCTCTTTTCTGCCGCGCCATGTCCATCTCGACCTTCTCTTGGTGTGTCAATACGACCGGTTGCTTGCGTCTGTCCTTGTATCGTAGATTCGGCGCCATTCGTCCTCGGGACGCAGCTCGTTTTTGGCTGCTGAAAGCGAAGAGTTCGGCGGCCAGTATGCGCCGCGGCGCTCGCGTGCCTGTGGCGAGTAGCGATTGCAAAGACATGATGGATATGTGTGGACTCGGCCACTGAAGTAGTTGATTGACACCAGTAGGTTCCTTGAAGCGAGAAAGTGTATTCTTGGTCAGAATTGATGATGGTTCGGAAGCTCGAATGTCTTGTGACGTCCTTATGAAAGGGTTCAAACGGGCATCTCCAACTTTTATAAATTTTATGCACAATCTAAACAACGATCAGATCAATTTACAGATTTTTCCTCGCTATGACTTTGATAGACAGTGTCGTGCTCGATGAGTGCGGAAATAACTATACCGTCCTTGGCTACCGGTATTGAGCCCGTTACTCGCGACAATCAAGGTCTCCTCGAGCAAATGGACATGCACGATTCGCGGACACAGCAGCAGCCCGTGCAAGCAGTGGCATCCCAACCAAGCCTCCATCAAAGACATGATAGCGCGGTCTCTCGAAACATTCCCCAGGAGAGTCGGATCCTCCACCGAAATCACCCCAACGAACCCACAGCATCTGGTGTTCTACCAGATCCACAGTCACAACATCCTCATGGCGGTTCCATGGCCCAGAGACATGATCAATCCACCAGGAGACCAGACACTGCTTCATCTCGGACTTTCCATTCTCTCTCGACCAAAGAAGCTCATATTGCCCACTCTGCGGCCAAACATGTCGAGATTGCGTTTGTGACCAGATTGGACGCCAAGTTCGAACATTCTCACGAGTCGTCCCTTAAAATGATATCTCAGCTGCACAATGTCGACATCAAAGTCAACAAGATGCAGACGAAAGTCAACAGTGTGGATGTAAAGGTTGACAACGCGACTTTGGACCTCCAAAGTATGAACTCGAAACTGGATAGTCTTGTGAATGTTCTTACAGGACTGCCGTCATTGATGACCACAATGCTTGCCAATTTGCCCAAAAGCGATAGCTCTTCATGTTCTTGCAACAATCGCCGTTCGGATCCACTGGCCAGGACGGAAACACCGTCGAACAGCTCGAGGCAAGAGCTTGTCCGTCAGCCTGAGCGACAGCTTGTCTTGAGCGATGACGAACAGGTTTCTGCTCAAAGTGCTTCTGAAGGCACATTCAGACAACGCCTCGACTTTATCGCTAAGAAAATGGCCAATTCGGACATGACACACAGTGCTCTTCTCAGCATGCTCGCTGAAGAGCTCAGATCCATCAAAGGAGAGCTTGCGAAGCAGGATCTCAAGCAGTTTCGTAAAGAAACAAGACAGGATCTCGACGGGTTCCGCGATGAAGTCGAGGATAACCTCAAGGAAATCCGTGCAAAGATGGTGGAGAATCAGCACACCAATCAAAATCTTCAGGGGGGGATTATGCAGGGGCTCGATGCGTTACGCAGAGAAGCGAAGAAACACCTTGAAGTGACTCAAGGACTAAAGCAGGATCTTGAAACTGTCGGCAAGGGGTTAAAACAAGATCTCAAGATCTTCCAGACAGAGATGCAGAAGGAAATCAAGACCTCCAGGACAGCAATAAAACAAGACGTCGGCAATGCCTTTGGGCAAGTGAAGCAGGATCTTGAATCTTTCCGCGAAGGGATGGAAGAGAAGCTCGAATGGTCCCAAGAAGACTTGAACGAACTTGCAAAATCTCAAAAAGGGATCAGGCAAGGTCTAGAGCTTTTTCGTGGAGAGGCGAAGCAGCACCTCGATGCATCACAGAAAGTTATGAGGCAGGACCTCAAATCTGTTGGAGTAACACTGAAGCAAGATGCCCAGACGCTCAATGGAAAACTGGAGCAGGACCTTCAGGCGTTCCGAAGAGCGTACGACCAACATATATCTGACACTGATTGTCGACTTGATCGATGCTTGGTGAACCAAGTCAATACGGACAGTGCGCTTAGACGTTCAGAAGAATGGCTCAAGAAGCAAATCTCCAGTAGCGGCGAAGTTCTGAAGAGCTTGGAAGAAACCGTAATCACAAGGTTGCTCCCGAAGGATGAAAAGGTTCGGGATACGGAGGAAACCTCACCTGCGTTCTGCTTTTCGAAGCTTGTCAGAGTCGACCAGAAACCACAGACTCCCATCTCTGGATCCCATCTCAAAGCTGAGGACGAATTGGCCGCCCTCAAACAAGTCCAGAGCACACAGATCTTTGATCTGGACGGACAATCCAAAGGAGACACTGTGAAATCTCGTTCTCTCACTGCTGGTACGATTCAGACGTACATGGAGATGTTACCTCTGGTCTTCTCTGATATGGGTGATATGAAGAAGGATGTCTCTGAACTGACGCGCCATATCAGTCACATAAGACAGGTGCAGGAGAATCCTGCATCGTGTCAGGGGTCTCGAGCACGATGCTCAACTGTATTAGTACATCAGGCTCCCAACACGGAGCTTAGCTGCACGCCCCTCAGTCCAGAGTCAATTTATACCATGGAGATGCTCCCTGAACCACCTCGGAAAGACGAGGGGAATGGTTCTTGGCCGGCAGCAACTCATGAGCTACTTTATGTCAACAAAACCGTAGGGAATAAAGACGAAAACCAATCGATACACCCAGACCTAAGGCTTGTAGGTGCGTACAGTAAGGAGACGGGTCTCGAAGCGACGAATGTTGAAGACGCAGAACATGTAGATACGACTGAGACGATGGTGTGCGAAAGGACATACGAAGGCGCTTTTGGTGAAGTGCGTTCGCCTCTGGGAGGAGAGAAGACAAGGACTAAGCAAAAGGTTACGACCTCCTGCAAAACACCGGACCCAGGATTCAAGTACAAACTCAGAGATGCTAATCAAGCACCACAGCAGTTGCTATCGAAGAAGAAGAAGCGACAGTCTGGATCCAAGAATGTTCTGATGTCCAAGCAGGAACTCTCGATCTCCAGGACACCGGCTACAGCCAATAGTGATGTTGATCACGCACGTGGCCAAAAGGTCCAGAAGCGAAAGCGTGAGGAGCCAGAAGTTGCATGTTCTCGAGCAGAGCTACTGCAGCAACGAGAGCATACGTGGCGCAAGAAACAGAAGAAGTTGTAAATAATCTCATCCTCATGCAAGCTGGTTCGTAACGTTTGTGCATGTCTATAGCCGATAATAGTACCGTACCAGTGTTCCAGTAAACGTCTTGAATACAAACAAATCGTCTGGGTCGTCCTTGTACACGGCAAGAGACCGAGACCGTGGGCGGCTGTTGAGACATTGACAATGCGGCAGAAGCCTGTTTTTTGGCGAGACGTGTGTACAATGACACCTAAGGATCAAGAACCAGGGGTCTAAGCAGGAATTACTTGTGTTCCTTCCCCGCTTGGCCATCTCAAGGTACATGACACTATCAACGGTATTGGACGTCTGCACCAAGGTGTGTAAATTGGACCGTCAATGAAGCTAGAAGTTACCCAAGCTTGAGACACTCATGAAAATACGAAATGCTCAACTTGGTATGCAATATCAAGATTCAAATGATGGAGGAAACGGCTGGGCCATGAACATGTTCAGATAGGGCGAGATGCGGCTCTGGGGTCCGCTCGGATTGGCCCGGAACTGTGGAGGTGACGTTGTTAGCGTAGCCAAGATCCACCCCCCACATGCAACTTGCGAGACGATTGCCAGCGCGGGACGAGCAGCAGAGAGACATGAGCAACGGCGGTTTTGATGTCGAGGTTTAGCTAACCAAAGGGGGCGCTATGTTGTGTGTGTACAGTGTGCGATGCCTCGAGCTCCTTCGATCGGTGCGTAACGGTCAGGGGCCGGGGAAGTACACAGAGCAACAGCTGGGCGTAGAAAGAGGATGGTTGAGGGCATGTATGCATCACGCCGTGGCCCCAACCATTCCGTCTCTTGAACAAGCTCCAAGTATTATCTCCACTCCGCATTCCTGGTTTTTCTTGTGATCGTGCGCGCAACTTCCTGCTGTTTCGCGACCTCGTTTTGCATCTTCGCATCTTTGTTTCCTCGATTGCTGTCTGGTCCAGTATCTATCTTGCCATTACTCGAGTTTCTGAAACCAGGACTCGGCCTCAATCCTTACCCTTGGCGATCTCCAGATACGTCACAGTGAGAGAGTTGCAAGCTTTGGTCACCGCGGGCTCACGCCATCTCACACATAGTCGGGGAAGGCGAAGCGCTCGACCAGGTCCACCTGCCTCCGCAAGAGTGAAATCATATAGAGAATCGGTACGTATTTCTTATACCTTCGATACCCCTCGTTTACCACGGAATATCAATCCGTCAAACCTCTTCTGAGTTCCCATCTGAACCTATCAAATCTCCTACTTCACTATACATCGTTCTTCGAATACAAACAACGAAACTGACATCATGGCGTCGACTTCAGCCTCTGGATCGGACAAACAAGCATCGAACCACCTCCAAGCACCAGTTTTCGTCGACAAACCAGGTCGACAATCGCCAAGGCCAAGTTTCACATCCAGCAGGCCTTCGTGGATCGGAAAACAGCACCTGCCTCGATCAATCACTCCCGAAATTCCAACCATGGCGCAGAAGCACGAGATCCACTACAGCCATCCTGGCCTTCAGCCCCCAGTATTCATTGCAGGTTCCATGTGCGAGCCCGAATGGGAGCCTATCGAGATGACACACAAGGAGAAGGAAGATGGTGAGCTCGACTTTGAGCATGAGTTTAGAGCAGAGCCAGGAGAATACCAATACAAGTTCAGACTCGGTCCTGGTGACTGGTGGGTCCTCGACGAGAGCAAACCAACTGGTAAGCAAAGCCATGTCAGAGTCTGAAGAGACCACATACTGACACGTATTGCAGTCGATGATGGAACAGGAAATCGAAACAATATGATTGTTGTGGAGCCGAAATCCTCGAACGTCAACGAATCTCACGAAACACCAATCTCATCGAATGCTCAAGAAGAGGAAGTTCCTGCTGCTACACACATTACGGATACCCATGCCAAACAGAACGCCTCTGTCATTGATCGGGAGGAGGACGATGATGACATTCCGGAGAGCGAGAAGAATCTTTTCAGGCATGAGACTGTGCAGGTCGCCGATGGTACTGGCGAGAGTGATCACGAGGACGAGCATGTTGAGGTTGACGAGGACGACCAAGACGAAGAGCCGCCGCTCCTCGAGCACGAAGCTGGCCCGTTCGAGCGTGTGGACAGCCAGCACGTCACGCCCTTCAAGTCTGATAAATTCACCTTCGAAGATCCATCGGAACACGCAATCGAGGCCGACGACGATTTCGCTGATGACGAACGTGACGCCCCGCCACTCTTCAGACACGAAACTGGAGCAGCAAACGACGTCGACCCCGACGAGGCTCCTCTCTTCCGTCACGAGAGCATGTCGTCTCCGATTGACTCCATGTCAGCGAGTTCGCTTTCGCCCACCTCGCCCACTTCCCGCAAGCAACGCAAGCTCGACCTCGAGGACGTCAACGATCCTTCTCTGGAACCTTTCCCGGTCGACGAAGCTGGCATCCAGGCACGCATTCAGCGTGTTGCAACTCGCCGTCGCGAGGATGAAGTTGTGTTTGAGGGAACTCCTCCTTCGCCCTCTCTAGCTCAGACGAAGTCCTTCTCACCTCAGGCCGCTCCCACTCTTCCCCACAACGAGTCTAGTGATCTGAGCCATCTTGATGCCATCGATGAAACGGAAGAGACAGACGAGGAAGTCTACAAGCCCGCGAGCAAGCCTGTTGAGAAGAAGGACTCGGTTATGCAACCTGTTCCAATTAACATCAAGGTTCAAGATGTATCTGAGCTCGACAACAACCCTGCATTCACGGATGTTGCTGATGTCTCTAACCGTGGCCCGCCAACACCGCCTATGACACCCACAGAGCATGCTAGATCTAAGGCTGCTCTCCACGATGGAGCGGCCGATGTACACGAGGTATCTGATCGCGTTGGAAGCCCACGCTCCCGAAAGGACAACGCCACAGACCACATTGCCAACCGTCCTTCGCCTTCGGAGACTGCTAAGCCTTCCACTAAAGCCCCGGCGAAGCCAGAGAAGAAGATTGAGCCAGAGAACAGCTTGGCATCAAACTTGTGTATTTGGTTTATCGGTCTTTGTGGAGGCAAAGGTCGCGCAGCGTGAGTCTACGAGCATCTCCAGAACTTAAAATGTTACTAACCAATCATATAGTGGTGTTGCAATTGCCATGAGCGTTGCAGCAGCTGCATTCGCCATGAACACCCGCTCGGCTTAAGTGCTTTCGAAGTATCTTCAAGATTGCACCTATACGTCAACAGACTCTATATCCTTCTCCTTTGTCATTTCTTATGTCTACCATACCTCATAATCGGTTCTTCTCATACAGCGGGCGCAAGACATGGGGCCAGGAATGGTTTGTAACGAAGCATATGGTTACGGCTTGCTCTCATCACATTCAATAATGCAATGACGATGAGGAGAATGCTGCCGGTGCACACGCAGGCGGACGAGCATCAGAGATGGTCATCGAAGTGAGGATGGCGTTTCGCTTAATTTGTTCTCTACCCTCAGTTCCAATTCATATTCTTAAGGGCTTTCTTTGCTCTATCTTATTACTCAACAAGGCTTCCTTGATGCGTTGGCGAGAAGTAATAGCTTGTGCTTTGACGTTGGTGAAAGAGACCTTGATGATAAGCGGAGGTCGCCGAGGAAATACAAGCAACAAGCCCGAAGCTTCAGCGATGAGAAGAAGAAATCGATTTATCGATCAGCAAGCAAAATGGAAGACTTCGAGGCGCCCAATCCCGAGGGCCAACCCCTGTTGATTCACAGCTCCGATTTATGAAGAATAATAGCCATGAGCAATACATTAGAAAGCGGCTGAGGTTCTAGACGAGAATTGGTTTGGCTGCTGCCCTAACGGGCATTTTTTATCAACGGTAGGAGCTCCGGCGCCCGCTTTCTCGTGTCTGAGCTTCACCCCACTTTGATAGCTCGATCTTGGTAATCACGCCCATGATCAGGTGTGCTCTCTGATGAGCATGTTATCTCCGCTCATAGACTGATGTACCAGGCCAGTGAGACTTGATCAAGTGTATCTGCATTTGTGCGTTGTGTTTATAGCATGTGCGGATCCAGCGCAACTCCAGTGGGTCAATCACGGATAGACCGCTGTTCGCCGAAGGCAGGGGGCGTGTGACGTGTGGGCGTATCTACCAACATCTATAGCACCACCGGAGATACGGTCGATAGCTGGTTTATCAATCGCTGTCAGAAGCGGGAAAGAGCGCGCTGTCACGGATCATATTTTCCATGGAGACGCTGGGGTTCTGCCCGCATGTTCTCTGCAGTGCCGGAGATCAATCTTTAGACTCATAAATAGGAAGGAGCCGCCCTTTCTGGGTTTCCGTCTTCCTCGTCCAATCCCAACACCTTTTTTGTTCCATCTAGCAAACATCAAGATGTTGTCCAAGTCTCTCGTTGCATTGTCCCTCCTCTCGTCTTCCGTTTCGGCGGAGACAGTCTTGGGAGTGTATATGTTCCACAGACATGGTGATCGCACTCCCAAGGCATTGGCCCCAGCCAACTTGACCGACCTCGGTTACCAGCAGGTCTACTCCTCTGGCGACTACTACCGCAGTCGCTACATTGACTCAGATGCCGACCACAAGATCTTGGGCATGAACACCGACATTGTCAAGCAATCGCAAATCAGTGCTTCTGCTCCTTCTGACACTGGTGAATATCTCCGCGGAAAAGTACGACTAGCAGCTCTTCTGACTCATTTATAGTTCTCCAGAACTCTGCTACTGGTTTCTTGCAAGGACTGTACCCTCCTGTCGGCATTTCATTGGGCACTCAAACCCTTCGCAACGGCTCAAATGTCACAGCACCTCTCAATGGATACCAACTGATTCCCTTGGCTCTCACTACTAGCGGTTCTGGCAGCGAAGACAACGGCTGGCTTCAGGCTGCTTCTGGATGCGCTTCTGCTGTGAGCAGCTCCAACGAGTACTTCTCCACCTCTGAATACACCGATCTTCTCTCCAGCACTCAGGACTTTTATAACCAGCTCATTCCCGTCGTCAACGGTACCTTCAGCACGAGCCAGATCAGCTTCAAGAACGCTTATACCAGTGAGTTGTGAATACATGGTTATATGGCAAATGCTGACTTATCATGTCCAGTCTTTGATCTGATCAACGTTGCCGAGATCCACAATGCCACCATCAACTCATCCGACGTCCTCACCAGCGATGTCCTTTTCCAGATCCGCACTCTGGCCGACACCCACGAATGGAACCTGGCCTTCAACGCATCTGACAACGCACGCGCCATTGCTGGCAAGGTCCTTGCCGCAGAAATTGTTGAGTTCCTGAACAACACCATCGAAACTCAAGGCAAGAGCAAGTTCGGTGTTCAATTCGGCGCCTACGGCACCTTTGCTTCTTTCTTCGGTCTTGCAGACTTGCCCGTCACTAACCCTGACTTCTACGGTGTCACCGATTACGCTTCGTCCATGACTTTCGAGCTGGTCACCAACGCTTCTATCTCGCCTTTCCCTGCTGCCGATGACATCTCTGTTCGTTTCCTGTTCCACAACGGTACTACCAACTCCAGCAGCCCTCCTACCGCTTACCCTCTCTTCGGTAATGGTAATGAGCTTATCGCCTGGAACGACTTTGTTACCGGCATGGACAAGTTCAGCGTTGGCGACACCAAGTCTTGGTGCACCGCTTGCGGCAACACCACTGGCACTTGTGCTGCTTACGCTCCTGCTTCTAGTTCCGGCTCTGGAAGCAACGATGTTACCGCCCAGAGCAAGAGCGGTAATGGACTGAGCCCTGTTGTCAACGGCGTCATTGGCGCCATGGTCACTCTGGCTGTCATTCTTGGTCTCGAGGCTTTGATCCTCTTGGTCGGTGGAATGAGAGTCGTCAGCAAGAAGCGTCTTGCTCAGTCTGCTGCTCCTATGGAGACCGTGACCGGCGGCAAGGCTGCTTAGACGGGTTTCTCTCATGCCCAGCGGTGTTGGGATACGAAAAGATTTATGAGTTTTATATTAATTAGTTCATATAGTCACGACATATATGACAGCTTATGACGGCCATCCTGTGATCCTGCGATCCCTTGCGTATGACGCGTGAATATACCGCTTGTCCAGATAGGAGGCATCGGCTCTCCGATCCTGCTTATTCCAAACTTACTCGCCCGACATGATTTCCACTTACAGATCGCGTGAAATTAGGAGCACACCACGTCACGCCTGCCGACGATCTTCAGATCGGTTCATGTTTATTGCCAGTTCTTTTCTGCCCTTCCTTTCTATTTCACCTCATGTATCGCTGGCACCCCGGCCTCGAAATAAATCTTGAACTCAAAAACCTACTCCCGAGAAACCGGTCCCCAGAGAGGCCCAGACACCTTTCACTACCACCCCCTCCGATGTGGAAAGTGTCTTTACTGTCAGGCGCTCCAATTCTAGGAAACTTTTCGAAAAGTCACGGATCGTCGAGGAGGAGGATGAGATGATCCTTCAATTAGTAAAAAATTGAACCATGTCGGAACAAGCTCTTACCCACAGGATCGCCGACAAAGCTATTGAGGATCAACACTATAGCATGCATGTTGACCATCAACCATATATCCATTGGACAATCAGCTTGGCTTTGTGTCATCTTATCTCTCTCTCTGGATATTCACACCAATATCAAACTCATCTTGCGTTTTGATGGCTGTTTCGACAACCAACCTGCGCCCGGGAGATACCAAGCAAGCTGTCTGAGCGTATCCAAAGTGGATGATTCCAATCAACATGGGAGACGGCGAGAGGTCAGGAACAGATCCTAGAGGCAGGCGTAATTCAACCTTTCTTACAAGCAGCGATAGCGAAAGGTGAAGCAAGCAAGTCGTGCATAATCGCTCTTGTAAGGACATTCCACTACGGTGACACCCTCGTATTCAAATGGGGCCTTTGAGGGACTACCACAGTGTTCACTTCGTACACGAATTGATGTTATAGCGGACTCGGATGACTCGGCCTCTGAGATTTCAGAGCATTCAGCCTATACATACCTAAGCATGGAGTCTATCGACCTTGACAGACTAGCAAGACTGGTTAAATCTGACGATCGTTACCTTTCTTTTGCGACGATGTCTATACGAGTTGATGTTCTCCTCCATCCATCCAGCGACAGGTACCAAACTCGTCTTGAAAGGACATCCAACTTGATGAAATTCCCGCCTACTCCGAATGGGGATTTATACCGCTACCTACGCGAAGCTATACGAGTATAGCGGACTCGGAAAACTCGGCCTCTACTCTTCACACTTGGACACTGTTTTGATCTCTCCCAGGCGCAGATTGTTCATCGAAATAGTTGTCAAAAGGCAAGATGATTTTTGTGTTGGTGTGGATGTCCAGAGAGAAGAGGGGCCGTAGACCACACTACATCCGGGACGGGGTGAATGACATTTTCAATGCTACTGTAATGGATTATATCATGTCTATTGTCACGCATTAATGTGACTTTGTTCTCGCCCTCGCCCTTGCCCTTGCCCCTTGTTCTCGCCCTCGCTCTAGTCCTTGCCCTCGCTCTCGTCCTTTCCTCGCCCTCGTCCTCGCCCCTTATCCTCGTCCCCTCGCCCTCGTCCTGGCTCTCGTCCTTGCCGAGCAATGTAAGCGAAATATGTTGTAAGCTATTCTCTCCGTATCTCTCCCTCTAATGCGTCTCGATTCCTTACAGCTTAAGGAATCATATCGTCGTCGTCCTTCTCGGCAGCTGGCGCCTTTCCACAGCCAAGGGTTGCCTGCTTTAGGCCCTTCTTGTTAGCATTCTTGCCCTTAGGCATAAGGGCCTTTACGATCGTAAATCTTGCCATTAGCTTACTAGCTGTAGGTAGTAGTGTAGTCTGTAGCGTAGGTTGTAGTGTAGGTATAGGTGCGAGGGCGGGCACCGGTATGAGTGTAGGGGCTGGTGTAGGTTTGAAGAAAGGCGTAGGTGTAATAGGCCTAGCCGGTGCGTCGCTCTCGATGACGGCCTTGATAGGCGCTCCCGGGCCGTCTCTCTTTCTAGCAGCTTTTGAGCCTTTTCTAGGCTTGAGAACAGCCTCTGAAATATCGACACCTTTTGCCTCGTATGTCGCTTGTCTTTTCCATAACGTAGATATAGCCGCAAAAAAGCTAAGCCGGCACCGAACTCCCTCTCGCCTGTTATCCCTTGCAACCTTGGCTGCAAAAAGGCAGGATGCTTTTAATGATCAAGTACATGTCCTTTGAGAGCGATACTGGAGTAACCCCTGAGAGAAACTTTCGACGGCATCGGATGGAGAGCGATCTCTTTGGACCTACATCAAGACTAAAAACACATTGTGCCTTTTGACTGATGTGTTGCCAGGGGACTTGCTAGGTTAAGAGCTCGGTTCTGATACAATTCCTGTGCCCCTGTATTCGCAAAGGCTCTATGTCTAGGTTTGTTAAGGTATGTATAGGCCGAGTGCTCCAAGATCTTAGAGGCTAAGTCTTCGAAATCTGCTATAGTATGGTTTCTGTGGTAGTTTTTAAAGCCCCGTTCTTCGGCTTCCGAGGTTGTTACCGCAGTGAAATGTCATCACAAGACGATTATTAATCTCTAAACGCCACAAGCGTCAGAGAAGAGCACAAAGGAAAGCGTAAGGGACGCGAATGAGAATGAGAGAAAGTGTCAAACGAGAGAAGGAACGGTGACATGATAAGACGACATTTGAGATGCCACTTCAATGAAGAAGGATATATACAGTTTCTGATCTATCGCAGTATACAAAGCATAAAGATCATTTGAGCGTAAGGAAAGCATGTACCGCATTATAGACAAGACTTTTTTTTGAAATCTCCTTTCCTTCCTGTACAGTTTTGGAACTCCTCTTTCCAAAATGGCAGAATGAACAGCGCGGCATATCCAAACGATATTGGCAAAACCAAAACAATGAAACGGGTATCAACAAGAATAACAATAACAAATCCGGGGATATCTCAGAAGATGGGAAAATAGAAAGAGGTAAAGAGGAAAGAGTCGGAAGAGAGTCGTGGGTCGTCGTTAAGTTAGCAAGCAGAAGTTGCTTCTTTCAGGACTCCTCGGCGAGAAGCTCGTCTCCAGTCTCGCGCCATTCGCGACTGCGATCGTTGAGACGTCGGGTACCGGGGACACGTGTGGCCCATAGGCTTTCTGCTGGAGTGCGCATGGTGAATCCGCGCTGACTGCTGATAACGCCAATAGCTTGCAAAACAGCTTTGCGGCTGTCACGGCCAAATACGGCAGGGTGGTTAATCCACTCCAGAGATGATGCGAGCTCAGTGTCGAGTGCTGACATGATATCTGCGTCAACCCCAGCGGCAGGGGTGAAAGGACTGAGAGGTTCAAGACGAGGGGGAGTGGGAGTACGTCTCGGCTCCATGGATAACGGAGTGCCCATGAACATGGGAGGTGGAGGAAGAGGGCCTGTAGGTGGTCCCGACGGCAATTGGTCTGTTCCGTTACTGTGGATACTTGCTGTAGGGGTGGGTGGCAGCCGGGCTGTCGGTGGCGCTGAAGGGGGTGGAAGAGGAGGCAGCCCGCCCTTGCCAAGACCCTTCAAAATGCTGCGTGTCTCGGTGAGCAGATGAGAAGCTCTTTCATGCTGCCCTCTTGAGACCAATGTCAAAGCTCTGGTGAGCATGTCGGATGTCAGCAATTCCATGCGACGTTGAACGACCGAAGGATGAGGCGGAATCGGGGGGGAGACTGTGCGGCTCATCGACGCCTTCTTCGAGACCGGAGGTAGCATGGTGATTGCGAGAAGTGACGGACGGGGCAGCTGAGAGACATTGCCTTCGCGAAGGATATCGCCCCAAGCAAGATCAGCTTGGATGAGTGGAACCTCCTCGACAGAGACTGGGCGCATGTCGTCCTGTTCAAGAGGCCCACCTAGAGCCTCGAGTCCAGAAACAATGGTCTCCCAAGGATCTTGCAAATCTTGCTCGGGTGTTGAGTTGTCGGGTGAGATGGCCAATTGCACAAGAATGTCTATACGCGCGTTAGTATTAATGCTGCGAAGGAAATGGGGTCAGCATTTAGCTTACCTCTCTTGTCACCAAAGCGCAAGTCACCCAATGAGGCCTCAGCATCACGGCCGGTGGCACGCTTTGTTATCTGGAGGGCACCGCTAATTTTGACAAATTTGGCAGGTGAACCTTCTGGCAGGCGCAGTTTCAGTTTAGCGTTCTGATGTGAAACGCTTTGCAAGGATCCCAGACAGCCAGCTACGCATTCACGAAGCATCATCCAATCTTTGACATATGTGTATGTTGCTTTGGTGCGCGTGGACAACTCAATCATCGTGTCGGGTTTATGTGTAAGTCCTAGACCGAACGAATGAATGGCGATTCTGCGGATTGTTAGCTTTTGTCAATTTTGGGTATGTTTCAAGTTGAGATAGGCTTACTTTGCGGCTTCGGCGCGCGAGACGACAAAATCAACGCTCTCGATGTCGGATGTTGTGGAATCGCTAATGAGCATGATTCCCGAGATTGGGTTTGCAGCCTTTCTCTGCATAAGAAGATCCATTGCTACGTTTGCACCGTCTACCACATCAGCACGCAGACTCTTTTGTCCGATTGGCTTGATGGCTTCGAAAACTCTAGACCAACCATTCCAAGTTTTGGATGTCATGCCTACAACAGGCATGCTACCTCCACTGGAACCGTAGGTGACGAGACCCATGCGGTCCTGCTCGCCAAGATTGTTGACAAGGAATCGCAAGACGTCGCGAAGAAGAGAAATCTTGAGGCCCTGCATGGATGAAGAGATGGGTACAACAACGACAATATCCAGAGGGACATGCATGGCGGCAGGGAGTCTGGAGCCTTGTGTACCACGGAAAGTAGGGCTGGTGTATTCGGTAGGTGCGGTGTAGGCGGACTTGGCGGCACCGTAAGACGAGGGAATCGAGGAACGTCTTCCTCCTCTTGATGCCAAATCGTCTTCATCGGTACCTGAAGTTTCGAGATCTTCATCGCTTTCAGACAGTTCAAGGCTGTTGATACTGATCAGAGCGCGTCTCCAGATGTCTAATTGCGATCTGTCGCGGAATTGGAGGTGGAAGTGCGGTAGCTCGGCGACTGAGAGGTTCAGAGTGAGTATATCATGCTCAGGCACAAACTGGACTTGTTTCAAGTGTCTCTTGATCAAGATCGAACCCTTGAGAGTGCACTTCGTTCTCATTTTTGCAGATTCAGAAGCAGTCTCCCACTGATGTTGTGGCTTCTTCTCCTTGATGCAGATGAGCATTTCTGTAAAGAGGTAGCACTCCAGATCTTGCCATGACTGGCGGTCCTTGCCTACGCGAATAGTACCGTGAAGCAAAAGTCTGCCGAATCTGTGAAACTTGTAAGTATGGAGTCAATTAAGACAGTTTGGACATGCTTACCTTGAGAAATCAAGCCCATGCCAATTGTCCACCTTGGTGTGCAGGTCTTCGGTGACACGGTCTAGAACATGCGAAGGGGTGTGAGGAAGGTCAAACTGTCTTTGCGGTTCGGGCGAGCGAGGTATTGACATGGCATCGGTGTTGTCGGCTGCTAGGGACATGATGTCTTCGACATCGGCGCGCCATTTTCCGTCGACAACTTCGACTGTGACCAAACAGGTCAAGCTTTGTTGTTGGCGGCTTCGGTTCAGAGTCGGAAACTCGGTGCGTACGGTGACGGTGGGAGCAGGTATAGGATTCTTGACGTTGGGTCGTGGGCTGGGAATATCAGCGGCGATGGACTGAAGGTCGTATTCAATCCTTCGGTTGTGCGACTCGTCGGTTGCCTGACTGTTGTTTCTCCCATGCTGGCGCGACTCCACCGATCTAGTTTGGACGCTGTTGTTATGTGTGTTATGCGTGTTGACACTGTTATTGTGCTGGTGAGAGCGAGTGAAGCTGGCTTGGGTCGGCGGGCGTGGGCTCGGGTCCTGGATGGCGGTTTGGACCGAGGTGTGGTGGCTGTGATGGGGTTGACGAGGCGGATCGTCCCAAGGCGTCGGGGTATTATCAGAGTCCCGTGTGCGGTCGCGCAAGTCGGGGCTGTTTGTGCTGCGGTTGTTGACCAGGTTGTTCAATTTTGCTGCAAGAGATTAGTTACCGACAGAGTGGTCGTGTTGCACGGTCAGTGTTACCAAAGTTTAGGTTGCCGCCCCGGCTGGTGTCGAGCCCCAATGGAGCGTTACACGAAGGACATTCCTGGGACTCAAACTCCTTTATAAACTCGTAGAAGCAGGCTTCGTGGGCGACATGGCCACACGACAGCTGCAGGATGCGCTCTCCGCGCAGCGTGTGCTCCAGCGGCTCTTCGCATGCAGCGCACTCTGTGCCGATCAGGGTGCGTTCGCGTCGAGACTTTGGGCCCGTCGCATCGATCATGGCGCCGAGTTCGTCTTGCTTCTCCTGGAAGCGCACAGTCGACGTCGAGGTCGAGGCGGGGGTCGGCTGCTTCTTCAGACGAGAGGTGGTCGGACGGTCATGCAGCCCTCTGAGCGAGGCGAAGCGTCTGGTCGTCTTTGAGTTGGGCGTCGACGTGGTTGCGGTTGTGTCGAGCGGACTCGTCGTGTGTAGGTGGCTGCTCCTCGAGGATGGACGGAAGACAGACGCAAAATTGACAGGCGCCGAGTGTTGAGGGCCGGCCATGTCCATGTACCAGAGTGCTTGCAATGATGAACAAGCAGCTGGTCTGAGGTGCCGATAGTATGAGCGAGGGCATTTCCCAGAACTGTGCCCTCTGAATCGACAACAACGCTTTGGCCGCAACGGCCTTCCACGCTTAAGGGTCTCGAAAAGCAACCTAATTTGATCCACTCCGAGCCCGACAAATTTACACCCTCAATCTCAACCCTCCCCTGTCTTGGATACACTGCCTCGCCTATTGCCCATCGTGATTCGTGACTGCTCCTGCTGTCTCTGGTATTATGCAGCTGTCTCCCAATCTCGCATTGCTCGCTGCTTGCCTGCATACCCTCCCAATATTGGTTATATTCCATGCCTTTTCCATTTATCCAACGGCCCAGCTAGACCGTTGGTATCAGAAACATCAACGAAACGCTCTTCCAACTTCTCACCCAGCTTTCTTCTTTTGTCATGATGCCGAGTCCCACTCTTCCACTTCTCCGTTTCTGTTTGTGCTCTGCTCCACCATGCACTCCGACTGCCAGGACCCGCGGCTGCCACGAGTCGCTAACTCCAAGTCTGTCCTTAGCTTAGCCCTGTGCAGATTGCCATAACTCTTCCCCGACCTTCGTCTCGCTCTGACCTGCCGTCTGTCTCATCCAGATGGCTGTCTTCCCTGTCACGCGAACACTTCGACCAAGCAGACATGACTTGTCTCGCTACCCGATGCTCATCCTTATTACAAGAGAGACTTGCTCCTCCTCAGCTCGACTTTCAATCACCAGTCGTCCATTCAGGCACCACCAGGTCCTTGGAGATGGCTTCCGTATCAGCTAGCCACTTATACTTCGGTCTGTCTGAACTCTCAATTTTCCCACAAACCCTGTCCCGTCTCCCACGCGATGCCATGCTCTGCCATCGTCTTTGCCCTGCTCATCAAGCCGTCGCTGCTCAATTTCTCCCTCCTGCGTGATTGGACGTCGTCATTCTCTTTCGCCAGAAACCGGTTAACATCCGATCCCATATGAAGTGCATCGCGTCGACATATGATGTGCCGTGTGCTCACCATCGTTCATCTACATGGCAATACATACCCTCTATCTCAATCCTGTCAGCCCACTCGCCTGATGTGCCACTTTCGTTTCAAATGACTGGCAAACTTAACCTACAGCTGGTGCATCCTCGTATTCATCCTCCTGTCGCTTATCTGATCTTCGACCTCGAATCCTCCATCGCTGGTTGCCTGTTTGGCCACCACCGCAGGCACGTCGTCTACAGAGTTTGCGATCCTTCTCTCTAGAAGGCTCAAGCCGTCAGTCTCCGCCTGCAAGGTTTCCGACATGCTTTACAATAGGGTACACAGCCACGAGGCAGCCGAGATCAATTTTCCCCGGCTTTTGGATCGCATGCTTTGCTGCTTCGTGTTTTATCGCGGATTCATGAATTGCCATAGAACTCGAGTTAAATATGGACAAAGGCTCCATATTCACCACAAACAGCGCCCTTGCTCTGGGTTTCTAAATTGATACGGACAGCTTAAAGAACCATACGGCCGTGATCTCTTACAATGCCACAAAGACGCCATGAAAGTTTGATCCCCTCAATGATACGTCTCGAAGACAGTTTACCATCTTCCATCAGGGCTTACGGCCGGTGATCATCGACACTGGTTTCTGAACCACGGACATGGAAGAGGCAAGGAGCCTCACCTCAAGCATGGCGCCATTGTTCGCGAAACTTCCGAAGTTCTCCACGATCTGATCCCAAGCTAGATCTTCGTTCGACATCATGGAGTTCTTCGGTAGTTGTAAGAAAGGTCGAAGGATTTCTGGAGATTACAGCGCGCCACGGGTGCGTAGGATCATGAATCAAGAACGCGTACAAGTCTCGTTAACCATAACCTAAAGCTGTTAGAGGGCAGACTCTGTTTAAGGTACGCTAATAAGGTCCATCTGGCTAAACTTTTACAAGAGAGTCGAGTTGTTTAGGCGCAAAGTGGTCAACGACTTTCAAACGGCTGCCATGCATCGGGACACGCGATGCTCGATGCTAGTGCTACATGACTCTTTCCCTCCACCGCTTGACACGAGTTCAGTCGCGCGATTCCGCAGAGGCTGCCTGAACTGCATGCATAGTAAGAGTCAAAGATCCACGACTAGAAAAATCTGTACAGGAACCCTTCTGCAGAACCCTTGGCTTGGGACTGATGATGATGCCGAAAGCAGCTGGAGGCGCGGCGGCTGCGTCGATCTCCCGCGTCGAGCCCTGAATCTTGCATATCTCTATGCACAATATGTACACGTCCAACTTTCTCTACCTGCCCGTGTGCTAAACTTTGTCACGCGCACCTTGTAGAAATGCACAATGTTTTCAATATCTCTCTAGTCGTCCGCAGAGAGGCGCTGAGTATCACACTCTCAGTGGAGGGCTGCATTGAT